>CESL01148359.1_pt1 | contig 89797 bp, 91 predicted proteins | sample 531221 | NCBI WGS metagenome assembly CESL01 (sample SAMEA2622197, study PRJEB7988) | marine metagenome | biome: marine biome (ENVO:00000447); feature: mesopelagic zone (ENVO:00000213) & marine oxygen minimum zone (ENVO:01000065); material: "saline water (ENVO:00002010), including plankton...
GGACCTGGAGTTTCTCGCAAAAGTTTAAATAAAAATTTGTGGGACACTAGTGGCCTCCGGGGGCTGCTTTCCATCTTTCTGAATATCCGCAACAAACGCGATCAATCGCTGCGCGGTTCCCGCTCCAGGTACTCCTGTGACTGCATTTCCAGCATCCGCGAGGTGGTACGCTGAAATTCAAATTCCAGCTTGCCCTGCCCGTAAATCGCGGCGATCGCTGCATCCGCTGACATAATCACTTTTACACCACGATCGTAAAATTCATCGATCAGGTTGATAAAACGGCGCGCCAGATCGTCATTTTTAGCGTTCATCACCGGTACATTGGAAATCAGTACCGCATGAAACTGTTTGCCCAGCTCAATGTAGTCATTCTGTGAGCGCGGGCCATCACACAGGGCTTCAAATTCAAACCAGGCGACATCATCACACACGGCTTTGGCGGTAATGGTACGCCCCAGAATCTCCACGTCGACGTTATATTCCGCCTGGCGGGCATCAGGAATAATGCGGTTAAAACTTTCCTGCAGACTTTGCTCCGCCTCGCTGTCCAGCGGGTAATGGTAAAGCTCAGCCTGCTCCAGTGAACGCAGCCGGTAATCGACACCGGAATCCACATTCACCACTTCGGTGTATTTATTCAGCAGTTTAATCGCCGGAATAAAACGATCGCGCTGCAGGCCGTCTTTATAAAGACCGTCCGGAATAATATTGGAGGTCGCCACCAGGGATACGCCGCGGTCAAACAGCTCCTGCATCAGGCCCCCCAGAATCATGGCATCACCGATGTCGGAGACAAAAAATTCGTCAAAACAGATCACCAGCGCTTCGTCGGCAATATTGTCAGCGATGATTTTCAGCGGGTTTTTCTCTCCGGCCAGCGTGGTCAGATCATGATGAACGCGCTGCATAAAGCGGTGGAAGTGGGTGCGCATTTTGCGTTTAATCGGCAAAGCTTCATAAAACGTATCCACCAGATAGGTTTTGCCGCGTCCGACACCGCCCCAGAAATACAGGCCTTTTTCCGGTTCCGGCTTCTTCTTGCTCAGTTTGCCGGCCAGCTTTCCCAATACTCCCTGCTGACTGCGGCGCTTATCCGCCTCGACCAGATCATCAAACAGACGCTGCAGATGCTTAACCGCCATTTCCTGCGCGGCATCGTATGAAAAATCATCGCGTTTCAGGTCTTCCTGATACAGTTCCCAGGGTGTACTCACGGATTGGCTCCTGCGGAGAGTGATGGCGGACATCCCACCGGTTAGCGCCACCGCGCACCGGCGGCACGCAGCGGAGGATTTTCAGGGCGCGAAATGTAGCGAACACGGCCCGAAAGTGCAAATAACACACAGTTCAGCCGGCCTGTCAGAGGTGTTCCAGCAAGGGCGCAAGATCTTCTTTAAGGCTGGCTTTCAGATCGGTCAGGCGGCCATGAAAGAAGTGGCTGCCATCGGCAAACACGCGGAAATGCGGCGTGGGGATCACCAGCGACGCCCAGTTATCAACCTCATCAAAGGGCACTACCTCATCGCCATCGCCCATATAGACAAAGGTTTCAAACTGGTTGGGTAAGGTATTGGGCGCGTCAAAGTGATGCACTGCCGGGGCCAGCAACACCAGCGCTGCCAGCTTCTCCGGCGCGCGGCAGGCCGCCAGACAGGCCATGCCGGCACCGAACGAAAAACCCGCCATAATGACTTTTTCCCAGCCCAGGGTGTTGAGCACGTAATCCAGCGCCGCCAGCACATCCTCCTGCTCACCTTTGCCGTGATCATGCTGGCCGTCACTGGCGCCGACGCCACGGAAGTTAAAGCGCAGCGACGGCAGCCCCAGAGACGCTGCGGTGCGCGTTACTGTGGTCACCACCTTGTTATTCATAGTGCCCTGATGCAACGGATGCGGATGACACATGAGTACACCCAGTTGCGTTTGTTCTGCTTCTGCCAGACGCCCTTCCAGCACACCGGCCGGGCCCTGTATCTCAATTGCTTTTTCCTGCGCCATAGCGCTGCCTACTCCTGATTATTCATGTGGATTTATCCGCCCCCGGCGGACGTGAGTCTGCCAGCCAAAGGGAGATATTTACCCATATTCATATAGCTAAATGTTATTAATCATGCCTTCTTATATATCGGACATCTTGATATATTTGCCGCCATTAAAACTGCCCGACATACACTTTACGGGAGCCATCGAACGAGATGACTGACTACAACCTGACACACCTGAAACAGCTTGAGGCGGAGAGTATCCACATCATCCGCGAAGTCGCAGCCGAATTCGACAATCCGGTGATGCTTTACTCCATCGGTAAAGATTCCTCGGTGATGCTGCACCTGGCACGCAAAGCCTTTTACCCGGGTAAGCCGCCCTTCCCGCTGATGCACGTGGATACCACGTGGAAATTCCGCGAGATGATCGAATTCCGCGACAAAATGGCCGCCGAAGTCGGTATGGACCTTATTGTCCATATCAATGAGGAAGGTGTGAAGCAGGGAATCGGACCTTTTACCCATGGTTCATCCAAACACACCGACGTCATGAAGACCCAGTCGCTGAAGCAGGCGCTGGATAAATACGGCTTTGATGCCGCCTTTGGTGGCGCACGCCGGGACGAAGAAAAATCCCGCGCCAAAGAACGCGTGTACTCCTTCCGTGACAGCAAACACCGCTGGGACCCGAAAAACCAGCGTCCGGAACTGTGGAACCTGTACAACGGCAAAGTTAATAAAGGCGAAAGTATCCGCGTCTTCCCGCTGTCCAACTGGACCGAGCTGGACATCTGGCAGTACATCTATCTGGAGCAGATCCCGATTGTACCGCTCTACTTCTCTGACAAGCGCCCGGTCGTAGAACGCGATGGCATGCTGGTCATGGTGGATGACGACCGTATGCCGCTGGAAGAAGGCGAAGTACCGGAAATGAAATCCGTGCGTTTCCGCACCCTGGGCTGCTACCCGCTGACCGGTGCGGTGGAATCGGAAGCCGATACACTGCCGGAAATTATTCAGGAAATGCTGCTGACCACTACATCTGAACGTCAGGGCCGCGCCATTGACCATGATTCATCCGGTTCAATGGAGAAGAAAAAGCAAGAGGGGTACTTCTGATATGTCACACCAATCCGATCTGATTGCCTCCGATATTCTCGAATACCTGAAGCAACACGAAAACAAAGAACTGCTGCGCTTTCTGACCTGCGGCAACGTCGATGACGGTAAATCCACCCTCATCGGTCGCCTGCTGTTTGATTCCAAAATGATCTATGAAGATCAGCTGGCCTCCGTCACCAAAGACAGCAGCAAAGTCGGCACCACCGGCGACCGCCCGGACCTGGCACTGCTGGTTGATGGCCTGCAGGCTGAACGGGAACAGGGCATCACCATCGACGTAGCCTACCGCTACTTCTCGACTGCCAAGCGTAAGTTCATCATCGCCGACACCCCGGGACACGAGCAGTACACCCGCAATATGGCCACCGGTGCCTCCACCTGTGAGCTGGCGATTATTCTGATCGACGCCCGTTACGGCGTACAGACCCAGACCAAACGTCACAGCTTTATTGCCTCCCTGCTGGGCATCAAGCACGTGGTAGTGGCCGTGAACAAAATGGACCTGCTGGATTTTGATGAAGACACCTTCAACAAAATCAAAGAAGACTACCTCAAGTTCTCAGAAAACCTGCACCTGGAAAACATCTACTTTGTGCCTATGTCAGCCCTCGATGGCGACAACGTGGTGGAAAAATCCCCGCGCAGCCCATGGTATGACGGCCAGACTCTGATGCAGATTCTGGAAACCGTGGAAGTCCACAAAGACAAAAACCTGGAAAACTTCCGCTTACCGGTGCAATACGTTAACCGCCCGAATCTGGATTTCCGTGGTTTCTGCGGCACCATTGCCTCCGGCATCGTCAAACCCGGCGATACCATCATGGCGCTGCCCTCGCAGAAAACCAGCAAGGTTGAACGCATCGTCACCTACGACGGCGATCTGGATGAAGCCTTCGCCGGCCAGGCCATCACCCTGACACTGGAAGATGAAATCGACATCAGCCGTGGCGACGTTATCGTCAAAGTCGATGATCTGCCGACCGTGGCTAGTAAAATCAACGCCAACGTGGTGTGGATGACCGAACAGCCGCTGATTCCCGGCAAGCCTTACAGCCTGAAATTCGCCACCGGCGAAAGCGCCGGAACCGTCAGCAAAATTCACCATCTGGTGGACGTGAACACGCTGGAACAAAGTCAGGCCGATGAAGTTAAACTCAACGAAATCGCCCTCACCGAAGTGTCGCTGGATAAGCCTGTGCCCTTCGATGCTTACAGCAAAATCCCGGGCACCGGGTCTTTCATCATCATTGACCGCCTGAGCAACGTCACCATTGGTGCCGGCATGATCGTCGGTGCGGCGTCCGACTCTGACGACGACCGCGTGGTCAGCGCCGAAGATAAAGCCCGCCGCTTCAGCCAGAAGCCTGCCATCGTGGCCATCAACGCCGTTGATCCACAGGCCATTGCCGAAGCCCTGGACCGCCGTCTGTTCCAGATGGGGCGTGTCGCCGCCATCGCCAGCAACGACAGCGCCCTGTTCCTCAAAGCCGCAGGCCTGGTCGCGCTGGTACCCGGTGGTGCAGACCACGCTGATATCAGCCTGGCAGCGGACAACGAGAGCCTCGACAGCCTGATCGCGGATCTGCAGGAAGCCGGCATTATCTGAACCGCCTGCAACGGCACCCAACAAGCCCGGCCCTGTGCCGGGCTTTTTTATGGCCTTATCAGGGCCTTTATTAACGCGAAGGTTAAGAGCGCGCTTCACGCCATCCGCAAGGCCCCGGCCGGGCCTGCGACAGCCGTGACTAACTCTTTGAAAATTCTCATAAAAAAGTGTTTGACAGGTTCTGAAATCTTGGCATAATACGCGCCACTTGAGAGGCACAGCCACTCAGGTTGATGAAGTGGCTATGTAGCTCAGCTGGTTAGAGCACAGCATTCATAATGCTGGGGTCACTGGTTCAAGTCCAGTCATAGCCACCACGAATCTAGAAGCCTCGCAGGTTAGGAACAACTAACTTGCGGGGCTTTTTTCGTTGTGGGAGATTCAAAACCAAAGCCAGTCCAGATAGACTGCAGGGAAATGGTGGTTTTGAGTAAGAGGCTCAAGGAATGAACGGCTGTAAAAATTGGCGCCCAATAATTCTAGTAATAGCAATATGTTGCATCATTGGATCTTCAATGGGAGCTGCAATTACAGCATTTATCTTGGACTGGCAAATACATGCCGGAGATGCGCTAACGGCACTAGCAACGTTAACAACAGGTATATTGGCTATTGCAGCAGCCTGGTGGACAATTACAAGCAACCAAGAAATAAATCAAAAACAACTTACACAAATAGAGCAAGAAGCCAATCAAAACGGATATTACAATTTTAAAAATAACTTCTTTGAACACTTCTACAGAGTTCACCCAGACTTCTCTATAAATTCAAAGACATTTTCAGAATTCTTCAATGGAAAACCAGAAAAAGGAATTCCAAAGATCAATCCATTTGGCATCTATGGAATTATAGGAGGAACAGCAAGAGCACTAGATTACACACTACAAATATACGACAAGAGAGATTCCTTCACAAAAGATGATTACGTTTTTTAATAAAAAACACAAGTTTAATCAATGAAATTTTCAACACAAAAAAACTCACCAATAAACTAGAAACACCAATATCTTACTTTAAAATAGATATACCATTCATAAATTATGAAGATGCAATTGAACTAAACCTAGACGCTTATATATTTTGCGAAGAAATAACTGAGTACATAAATTTATCCGTCTACGGCGCAAAAGATATTAATATAAAATCAATGAAAGAAAACTTCCATCGACTAAAAATAATTCAAAAAAATTTAAAAAAGACAACGACGACTAGTGATATTTCAAATAGAGCTAAAAATCTATTTCAGAAATAATTAAACAAACAATCCAACCACCCCAGCCCTTTCCCCAAGTTTGCAGTTCTTCAGCGGGTTGAGTTCTAAGACCTGATTCAGGTAGTCAGGAGACAGATGGCTATAGCGCATGGTCATCTTCAGATCAGAGTGACCAAGGACTTTTTGCAGTGTGAGGATATCCCCGCCGTTCATCATGAAGTGTGATGCAAAGGTGTGCCGGAGAATGTGGGTCATCTGCCCTTCCGGAAACTGTATCTTTGAACGTTCCGCCGCTTTCCTGAATGCCGTCCGGCAGTTATCAAATAACCGTTTTTCCGTATGAGCCTTGCTCACTGCTTTGATTTCCATCATCAGGGATTCACTGATGGGGACAGTTCGCCCTCTTCCGTTCTTTGTATCTGCAAACCTCAGTGCCGGCTGTTTGGTGTTCATCAGGCCTGTCCGGGGCAAATACTCAGCTTCCCCAAACCTTGCCCCAGTAGCCAGGCATATCTTAACCACGGTCGTCAGGTGCCGGTTCTTAGATTCTGTGCAGGCTTCCAGCAAAATAGGTATCTGTTCCTTTGTCAGAAAGCCCATTTCCCGTTCAGCTTCCCGGAACTGCCGCATTTTCCCTAACGGGTTCTCAGCCTCATAGAAGCCGAGACGATCCATCTCATTAAACAGTGCCCGAATGTACCGGAGTTCATGGTTAACGGTGGCAGGCTTAACCTCAGTGACTCTCACAGCCCGGTAATTGGCAAACAGGTCGGCAGTAAAGTCTGACAGAAGAGGATTACCCAGACGATCAGCGACAGCCTGCATACGGGAGTGACGGTATACGCCATCCTTCAGAGTTTTACCGTGGGCGTTATGCCAGAGGTCTATGAGCTCTGACAGATGGATTTCTGCCGGGTTAAGCATGGTTCACAACGTTATAGTGAAGCCGAAGCCAAGGTAATCAAGAAGTAGCCCGGCCGAATAACCAATGGCAGCAGCTATTGGTGTTTGAATTAAGAACGCTTTGCCGAAGTGTTTAAAAAATTCAATTTCAAAATTATCCATTAGGCAGCTACTCCATTAAGGCGATGGTCTCTTAATCGCTTGTCTACGAAGTCTGCGAGACAGAGAAAGAGTTCATCTGAGTGGCCGTACAGGAGCAGCCCGAAGTAGTCGGCGAGATCTGCTTCCAGGCCGGATGACAGAAGGTGTTTTACAACGTGTTCAGTAGTGAAGCCTTTGCGGGCTGCCAGCCTGAGGTGATTACCGATCCACATGGCCACATTACGGCGGGTCGGTTGTCCCGGGCTTTTTTTTTGATCCCGGGCATAGATGAAGGTCGGGTGAACATGAAACCACTCTATGTCCTGCATAAGCTTTTGCCATATCGGGTGGATATAGGTAGAGCTATGATGAAGCCGGAAGTTATTCAGGCAGTAATCCCAGAGCCCTTGCAGGTGAGGTTTCAGGTCGCGAGGTTCACGAATACAGACGCTCTGACCGGTTTTATTGAAGTTACCGTTTTCGAATTCTTTGATGATGCTGTGATGAATACGGAATTCTAACCTGTGAACAGTATCCGCTTCATTGCCGTCCTTCCCATCCCTGTATTCGCATTCAAAGGGATCATCTAAGCCCGGTGTGCGCTTCCAGAGGGTTTCACAGAAGTCCAGCTTGTCAGACTTCACAGCTTCCTCTGATTTGTTGTACAGGCACATCTGCAGGGAGCTGGAATTGCCAAAAAGGTAAGTCTGGCCCTGCCCGTAGATAAAGGCTGCCGTAGCCGCTTCAAAATTGGCAGAGCTGATGCCGTTAACCTTTAGGTTTCGCTTTGAACGTGTGGCCAGCTTGGTCTCAAAATCATCAGGCAGTTCAAGGCCTTTCATATCCACGCACATATGAACAGCCATGCCGGAGGCTTCCAGAGTATCGCCAAAGATGTTCCCGATCTGCCGCAGGCGATTTGTCAGCTGCTCTAAGCCTAAATCGTCAATCAGCTGAGGGGTTACCTCAATTTTCAGGTGTGGGCCCCTCTGATCCGCTTCTGCATAGAAGGACTTGAGCAGAACAACCATGCCGATCTGCAAATTTTTCAGGATATATTGATACCCGGACTTTTTACCGGAGCCGGCCAGCTTCCATTCTATTTCACCGATCTGAATCACGTCTGAGGCTTTGGTGTCGTAATGGGTTTTGATCTGTTCCAGCACGGCAGGACGGATGCTGCAGGTGTACAGCTGACGAATGGTGTCTATGCCGGTATGCAGAAAGCGCAGTTTTGAAAGATCATATTCAGCGGTGAGCCGTTCTGTGTAATACACATCAGAACCAGTATCCCGGTCATAAACGCGTTTCATCTGTTTATTTTCAAAGCGTGCCATAAAACCCCCTATCCATGACGAAGATGATTTGCAGCGCTATGGCGCAGGGATCACCCCCCTTTTAACTTACGTGTTACAGGTACGTAATTTCAGGCGCTGCCGCTGGCCGCCCGCGCTACGCTTGGCTGACCAGCGCTCAGCGCTGAATATTCTGCTGCTACGCAGCGGTGACCATGGGGATGCTGTCGCCCCCATACCCCAGACAGTGAGGGATACTGCGTCCCCTACGGCCTGTGGCCTACCCCAGCGGTTAATCAATAAAAAGGAATACCCAACCATCACCCAGCATCCCCCCGGGCTCCTGAGGAATTAGAATCAGTCATTAAATCAGAAAGAAAATCGCGCCTTTCATTTTGACGGGATTCACATACAGCAATATAAAAACGGTTTTTCTGAGAGATACGGACAAGGCACTGTGATACGGGGGTGACCTGATAACCGGCATCACGAAGCTGTCCAGGCGTAAGGTCCGCATAACCATCACCGAACACAGCACGGAGCTCATAACGAATATCAGGAAAAACACCGGCGTTATAAGTTATAAAGACCCGATCCGCATCATCAAGAAAATCAGACAGATCAGGTTCAACAGGAATGGCTTTAACTGGCTTAAACCGGTCGGATGGTGCAGGTTTAGCATCTTGAGTTACTGACTCAGAAACAGGAGCATCTGAACCAGCAAAAGGAGATTCATTAAGAAAACTATTAAAGCCGAAATAAGCAAAAAACAAACAAGCCACCAAGGCAACGCCCAGCATTTTAAGCTTAGCGCCTTTGAGAACATTAAAACGCCCATCTGCGCGAGTCTCATCACCAGCACCGACCGTGCTCTTCGTATGACTTTTATATAATTGATATACATCCTTTTTAAACCTTCCCGGAATTTCACGCTCACGACGAGCAATAGGCGGGGACGGACCTGTAACAGGACCACCATAGACATCAACCCGGTACATTTTTGACGCGCCAACCTTAGATAACTTGCTAACGCGGTAAGTAGTCTCAACAAGGTTACGCATAAAAGATGCTATCTGAGACAGGTCCTGAGTAACGAGAACAACCTCTGTCGAAAATCCATCATCACCGACAACATGACGATGCTCAGCAAAGAAGGTTTTGTCAGTCTGCCGTAACCGATTGGCGTTAGTGCCTGCGGGCCATATGCGCCAACACTCATCAATAACAATAATGGCCCCCGCTTCAAAATCGGTGGACCACCAATTTTCATTATCAATAATTTCCTGTGAATCAAACTGCACCGGCGCCATACCGAACCGTTCTAGAAAGAGCTCTGTATTACAGGGGATATTGGTATAAACGAGCCGGTGATTCTTACAGGCGGGGATAATGACATTCTCTACAACGCCATAGCTTTTACCATGCCCGGGCAAGCCGGTATAAGCCGATATACTCATTACCCGACCACCGGCAACCGACGAATAATAAAGCGAATGGTATAAGCAGTAACGATAATGCCCATACCGGTATCCAACTGTAATGACTGTGCAAACCAAGCGACAGATGAAGGAATGTGCAAAGAGCCCACATTCTGCATAAAGTCGGGAACAGGAATAGCTTCAATAACCGCGGCCATACCGTTTAAAATTTTCTCAAAAACCCAGAGTGCAAAACTGGATAGTTGATCCTGAACCCAGCCCCCCAGGCATGAAAGATCATATACTTCACAACTATCTGCAGGTGGCTCTGTTTCATACCCGGGCTGATCAAAATTAACATCTGACATGTCAAGCCCCCATTATTATCCGAAAGCCTATGATGGTAAAAATAACCAACATCACGGACGAAATAATGCCTTTAATGTCATTCATAATCTGACAATGTATGTCAGTTGATATAGTTGCATTAATAGGACGAGGAAGAGTGACGGACAATGATGGACAACTGCCATTATCCATTCTAAAAACATCGACTAACTGATCACCGGACTGGACTAAGGGTGACTCTGATATACGATGTTGAAAATTAGAAGCAGCTTCACCGAAAGTCTCAGCGCCTGTTGAGAATTTACCGGGCAATTCACCGGTGAACTCTTCAGAGTCATCAGAAGAACCACCGCCCGTATTACCACCGCCAGTATCACCGCCACCAGTGTCGCCACCCGAATCGCCGCCACCGGTATCACCACCGCCAGTATCGCCGCCGTCACCATTATCGGGACCGTCACCGCCGCCGGAACCGCCATTCCCCCAGTCCCCGGAAGGTGCTATGCAGGTCCCTACACCGCCGGGCTCAGTAGGTGGTATCCATGAATAGCCCTGCTCTGTCGGACAAACAGAGCCGTCTGGCTGCGTACCACCACCAGAATCGCCGCCACCAGAATCGCCGCCACCAGAATCGCCGCCACCAGAATCACCGCCACCGGTTCCACCACCGGAATCGCCGCCACCGGAATCGCCGCCACCGGTACCACCACCATTATCACCACCGCCAGTATCACCGGGATTGCTGCCGGAATTGTCCCCAGGACCAACATCATCGGAACCCGGGCAATAGTTATAAACCATAGCGACGCAATGAGTGCCATCAGGGCGGCAGTTATAAACGGTTTTCTCATAACACCCAGGGTTATCAGGATCAGGGCCGCAAGAATCCATAGGATTACCCGGTGCGAAATCATCACAAGGATCAGGATCTGGGTCTGGGTCTGGATCAGGGTCTGGGTCTGGGTCTGGGTCTGGGTCTGGGTCTGGGCCACCGGGATCAGGACTAGCGCACTGAAACCCTGTCGAAGTCGTTACAAGATCACCCTGATTGCAGGAGGGGGTACAAACCTGACCTTCAGGGCAATTGGGATCAGGAATAGGATTAGTACACATATTCCCTTCCGGGCAGTTTGGGTCAGGCTGAGGGCAATAATCCTGCTGAACGCAATCTACCTGATAAAAAGTCCGTCCATCAGACTGCTCTTCAGAGCCTAAAACGGCACAAACAAAGCCGGAAGAAGCAGGACCATTCAACCACTCATCAGTTACTTTAGACGTCACACGCCCCCCTTCAGCTGAATAACCATAAGGGCAAAGATCATCCAATGACTCAGCAAAAACAGAAGGAGACAGGCTTAATAAAAAACCGAAAATGATATAAATATAAGAAGCCATCTTGTTCATGGTTTAATCCAGTTAAAAAATAGAAAAGCTGTTACCAGACCAGAAACAAAGAAAGAGAAGTAATAAAGATCAAGCATAAAAACAGGGGCCGGGCCCAGCCCCTCTCCAGGCACGTTAGCGACGAATAGCGCTGAGCAACATACTTACACCACGGTATGTGATGTACGGAACCGCCAGAGCGGCACCCAGTGCACCGAGACCTGTCACAAGTGGCGAGAAATCCGCCGCTGTGGTAATTGCAGTAATTGCAGTTTCCATAGTTTTTTACCCTTTCAGAAGTTTAAGTAAAATGGCAACACCAAGTGCAGCCGAGAGAGGAACAACGGGCAGTAAAAATCCTGCACCGAAGTATTGAACAGCCGTCTCAGGAGACAGCTGCGTTATGTCGAACGGAGGGGTATACGTCGTAACTACCCAACCGCCCGGACATTCCAGCGCGCTTGTAATTTCACCATCACAAACGAGCATAAAACTCATGATCAAGACGCCTTACGGGAAGGCTGTTCTTTAATGATTGAAAGGCAATGCTGAACAGTTTTGCCGCCCTGAGTCTTATTGATCACTGTCAGCTTCACGTTCATTGGGTAATCAGCCGGATTCTGTGACAGGGAATCAACAACGACCTGCTCACAGGTCATCTTGGCCGGCACAAAACCACGATACATAGGGTTGGTCGGATCACTGTTCAGAACGAACAGCTGGTTAATGCGGTTGCCGTTATCCGGCTGAAAAGTCATACCACCGACGAGAGTTACAGGCATCTCAAATTGCATAGTCATATCCTCTTTATAAGCCCTCTGATGTTTCACCCGACCGCGAGAGCATGACGGACGGAGTTATTCGGCCCGGTAAATGGAGCCTCTTTAATAAATCGGGAGAGTCGTTGTTCATTGAGATCAATACGCACCTGATTGGCGAAGCGTTTAACGTCGTCCAGGGGTTGATCTGAGAGAACAAGCCAGAGCAGGTAACGAAGGGAAACTTCCGGCATATGAGCAGTTTCATTGCGGAAGGTGGCGCGGAATTCGTCGAGCAGACAAACCTCATCGACTGGGAGCAGTTCTTCCTGAAGCGGTATAGGCGATTGCATAGCCATTTAGATTCCCCTTGCCCAAGGCCCCTACGCTTTGAGAAATCAGCGCTTTCGGATACATTGGACGGTTACGAACGTTTAACCGGGTGCTGCAACACCCTGACAGGAATCACAATAGGAGAATGACCAATTATTTGCAATAAAAGCCAAATAATTGGTTAATTTTATTTTTTTATATGTCGACGCCTCTTGATAGATTTTTGCTACTTCTTGAAGTGGAAGGAGTAAAACTCCCATGGCTTGAAGAGAGAACAGGGATAAAACGAAAAAGGTGGGCAACTGTGAAAGCAGGAAGCGTAGAAATGCGTGCAGCGGAAACAGAGGCTTTAGCCAAATTATGGCCAGAGTATGGCTACTGGTTAGCAACTGGAGAAGAACTGCCTGAAGCCGGGCAAATCAGTCCAATGACAAAGCGGGAGCAGAAAAGGCTAAAGCCAACCCCCAAGGCTGGCTGATTGCATACAGAGCCGCGATCAGGTGGAAGCGTTAGCGGCTCACACCCTACGGACGAAATGTACGGCAATAAATTTTCTCTTCGATGCGGTACTTATCCCGCAACTCACCACCGGTAAGACGCTTCTGCTTTTTAGCGTACTTACATTTCTGCTTAAAAAGCTTGTACGCATCCATACGGCAATGCCTGTATTTCCAATGGTGTTTAGCGTAGCGAGAGCAAACATCATACAACTTATAATTGGAATCCCATTTCCACGTTATTCGTGGGCGGAAACAAGAAGACTCAGTCGTACAGTTAGACCCTGCATGGACATAGAAAGAAATCAATAAACCTATAATAATCAATGACTTACTCAACTCAAACATCCTTTTCAAGTATACACGCAACTAATAATAACATTATCATGAACAGAAAAAGACGAAGCCCTAAAGCAAGTTACAATCACTTACAAAATTTCTAAATCCAATATAGACATGTACAATGTACATGATATATTAAGGTACATTGTACATGGAGAGCAAATGTTTACATTCATTGAACTGAGTGGTTTCAGCAAACACAGAGCTGAATTATTAGAAGATGATGAGTTCAGAGAAATGCAGAAAGCTCTCATTGTAAACCCTGAGCTAGGGAACGTCATCAAAGGTACAGGAGGGTTCAGAAAGCTCCGCTGGTCGAGGCCCGGAAAGGGAAAAAGTAGCGGAGTTAGAATCATCTATTACAACCGATCGGCAATTAGTGGAAAACTATATTTAGCCCTGATCTATGCGAAGAATGAAGCCGACAACATTACAAACGAACAAAAAGCCATGCTGAAACAAGTAGCTGATCAGCTTAGCTAAGGAGTACACGATGAAAGACGAACTGTTTAATGACCTGCTTACAAGCGCTAAGGAAATGGTATCCATTGAAAAAGGATACAAAGAACCAGCTAAAGAAGACAGCCATAGCTACGATCTGTTAGATGTAAAAGCCATCCGCGAAGCAGCTGGAAAAAACAGAGATGAGTTCGCACTCATACTGGGAATCAGTGCTGAAACAATAAAGAGCTGGGAAACAAAGCGTCGCAACCCAACGGGACCAACACAGAAACTTCTGCGCCTAATACAAATCAATCCAGAAAAGATGATCAATGTATTAGAAGAAGACACTGATTTTAAACAACAAGCATAATCCCCTTCCGGAATAGCGAGCCTGTCACAGCAAAAGAGACAGGCTCTTCTTCTAAACCTAATCGTTCTTTTTATGCTTATGCGGTTTTAACCCGGGTGTATTACCGGGAGTTTGCTTATTATCTCTTCGACGGCGATCTGGTTTACCTGTAGATTTAGCAATCGGTTTTGGACCTGGCTTGATACCCATAGCAACTCCACATATTTATTGAAAATTTATCTACAAGATTGCAATTTACATAATAACGACACCCACTCAAACAATATTTTCAGATACTAATACTATCGCACTAAAAGTACTTCATAATGCTGGGGTCGGCAGTTCAAGTCTGCCCATAGCCACCACGTATTCCGAACCCTGCCCGGTTAGCAAACACTAACTTGGCGGGGTTTCTTTTTTGGAATGGAAGCCATGTTTAACTTCAACATAAAAGATTTCTTCGAAATAACAGAAGACAACACCTCAATTAAAGGCCTATTCCTACTTTTATCTGGAATGGGAGCGGGAGCGTCACTCGTATATGTACTCATCACAGAAACAACGATGAGCAAAGATATAAGTGAAATAACATTCATAATATTTTCAATCATGCTATTCACTGTAGGGTTTGCAGGAGGAGCACTTACAGCCAAAATAATAACAGAATCAATTAAATACATATGTGCAGCGATTAAAGAAAATAGAAAAAGAAAAAAAACAAAAGCAGAAGAAGATAAAGCGTTAAAAGATAAAGCCCAAAAAGAACAAAAAAACATAGAGAACTTTGTAAAGTCATTACCACTAAGGAGAGAAGATGAGTTAACCATCCTCTATGAAATGGCAATACTTGATACAATTAGAAAGGATGATGACAATCAAATAATAGATTCATTACTAAAACAACAAGTAATAAGTCGCTCATTTAGTCTGAATGACTTCGAATCAACGTACGAATTTAAAACAAAAGATTTCAAAGAAGTGACGCTAATGTTTTGCAGAAAAATGGGCAAGGATCTTATAGCTAACGAAGAGTGCAAATACGGGCCCAAAATATGGAACGCAATCGAGTCTTTCCAATATAATTTTGACTCACACATCGATCAAGAAACAGCCAGCATAATCAATAATAGCAAAATATTCAAAGCACATTTCAATGAAAATCCGGCATACATGCTAGACCCAACGGTATATGAATACTTAAAAGATAAAGATAAAAAAGGATATACAGCTCTCACATTCAGTAAATATAGTAAACTAACTAGAACGCCGGCTGAAGAATAAATCTATTATCTAATCAATCAATACAACCCAACAACCCTAGCCCTCTCACCAAGCCTGCAGTTTTTCAGGGGGTTGAGTTCCAAGACCTGATTCAGGTAGTCGGGGCTTAAATGGCTATAGCGCATAGTCATCTTGAGATCAGAGTGACCGAGTACCTTTTGCAGTGTGAGGATATCCCTGCCGTTCATCATGAAGTGTGATGCAAAGGTATGGCGCAGGATGTGAGTCATCTGCCCTTCCGGAAACTGTATCTTTGAGCGTTCCGCTGCTTTCCTGAATGCGCTCCTGTACCCACGCCCCCTACTTATAACCAGATTATCTTTATGACCAGATTATCGCGACACCATACCTAAATTATCCCCACACCAGTGGAAGAATGGCTTCTAAGCGTGAGAATTGCCCTTGCCCTGCCTCCACCGTCAGTGATTTACGCTTTATGCCAATATTGATACATTTATCATAGTGTAATTTTGAAGCTCAGGGATGGCAGCATGGATATAGCAGCAGATACTCTGGTCAGCGCAGGAATCGCCTTAGCCGCTGGAATCTGGACGGTTTATACGTTTCTGGGCAAAAAAGCGTTATCCCGCCTGCAGCATCGCCTGCCTCTCAGCGAGTTTCTGATCAAACACGCAGATGATCTGAATATAAAACATTCCACCTATTTTCGTGAACGTATGTTTTCCGATTACTACGGCAAAACGGTATCAAACGAAGAAATCAACTTTATAAACACAGAAGATCTGAATTCAGAACAGATAAGTACCTACTTTAAAGGTCGCTATGCAACCAGGCTGTGGCAAGAGAATGGAAAAAACTACATCTGCATTAAAACATATCGCTTTAAACTACCATTCAGAAAGAAACGTCTGCAGTTACTTCGACAAAAACTGATTATATTAGCCATCGTTATTGGGTCTGTCTCTGCTATTTTTATATCAACAGCCTTTATCCAATTCGTCGAAAACCCAACACTGCAATTACTCTCTCTGATTGTTCTGGCGTTTTCGTTCGTGATGTACGTCATCAGTCTTGCTTCATTATTTTTAAGAGACAACCCTGCTCCTCAGCTTAAAAAACAGTTGCCCAAGTATCTCCGCCGTATGCCTGAAAACGCGGACGACTGAACATAAACAATCATTTAAATGCCACAGGCGCTTCAGTCTGCCAATCCGGCAAATCCAACCAAAATCCGGCGCTTAACCCGGGTACGCTGCCTTCCTACCCTTATATTTGTTAATGTAGAGCCTGTTATGGCACTGATCCGGCCGGAGCGCCTGTGATGTGCGGTTTGTTACCACCATATTACGAGGGAAGCCGTGTGATTAAGACTCTGTTGGATGCCTACCGCGAGCAAAAACCGGATGCACAGAATGCCGCTCAGCGGGTTACCTTTGGTACGTCCGGCCACCGGGGCTCGGCGTTAAAGAGCACCTTTAATGAACAGCATATTCTCGCCATCGCTCAGGCCGTCGCGGATTACCGCCGTCAGGAACACTTCACAGGCCCCTTGTTTTTAGGTCTGGATACACACGCCCTGTCGCGCTCTGCGTGGGAAACCTGTCTGCAGGTTCTGGTGGCCAACAAAGTGGACGTGCGCATTGCGGCCGATCAACAGGTCACCGCCACGCCGCTGGTCAGCCGGGCCATCCTGAAAGCCAACGCCGGTAAAACCACCGGGCTGGCAGACGGCGTGATCATCACCCCATCCCATAATCCGCCGGAAGATGGCGGCATTAAATACAACACCCCGGATGGCGGCCCGGCCGATGGCGATGTCACCGGCTGGATCGAATCCCGTGCTAACCAGTATCTGGCCAATGGCTGTGCTGAGGTAAAAACCGTTTCACTCGACGACGCCCTGAAAGCCGCCAGCGAATACGACTACATCGGCGAATACATCGCACTGCTGGATACCGTGGTGGATCTGGACGCCATCCGCAACAGTGACCTGAAACTGGGTGCTGACCCCATGGGTGGCACCGCCCTGCCGGTGTGGCAGGCGCTGGCCAGAGACGAAGGCCTGAACCTGACGGTCGTGAACGAAACCCTGGACCCGGCGTTCGCCTTTATGCCGCCGGATCACGATGGCCGCATCCGTATGGACTGCTCCAGCACCGCTGCCATGGCCAATCTGCTGAACGCCCGTGATCAGTTTGATATCGCCCTGGCCAATGACCCGGACGCCGACCGTCACGGTATCGTGGATGCTGCCGGGCTCATGAACCCCAACCATTTTCTGTGTGTGTGCGTGGATTACCTGCTGACCCACCGCCCGCAGTGGAGCAGCACGCTGAAAATCGGCAAAACCCTGGTGACCTCCTCCATGATGGACCGCGTGGTTGCCTCGCATGAACGTGAGCTGTACGAAGTGCCGGTGGGCTTTAAATGGTTTGTAAAAGGTCTGTTTGCCGGCGAGCTGGCGTTTGGTGGCGAAGAAAGCGCCGGAGCGAGCTTCCTGACCTTTGATGGCAAGGCCTGGAGCACGGATAAAGACGGTGTACTGCTGTGCCTGTTAGCGGCTGAGATCGCTGCGGTTACCGGCCTAAAGCCTTCTGAATATTACGCAAAACTGGTTGAGCAACACGGCAACCCGGTATATCGCCGGATTGACGCACCGGCCAGTGCCGAGCAGAAAGCCTCGTTTAAGAAACTCTCTGCTGACAGCATCAAAGCCGATGAACTGGCAGGCTCTGCCATTACTGCCGTGCACACCACGGCACCGGGCAATGGCGCGGCAATTGGCGGGATTAAAGTGTCCACGGAAAACGGCTGGTTTGCGGCACGTCCGAGCGGCACGGAAGATATTTATAAAATCTACGCCGAGAGCTTTGACGGTGAAGACCACCTGCAGCAACTGCTGGATGAAGCCAAAGCCCTGCTGAGCGAGGTACTCTGAGCACGCGACGTAACCTTCCGATATCAGCGTTCGTCTGACCGGCTGTGTAGAGGTGTTGTTGTAATGGCCACCTCAACACAGCGCCGCTGGCGGTCGTAAAGTATGTGCAAGGCATCACTGTCGTGAACCGCCTCATTCCCTTACTATAACCGCCTGTTGATTGGTCAGGAACAACACTCATGAGCCGGGAATACATTATCAACGGCAAACGCTACACCACCCCCGACGACATACCGGAAGATGCCCGAAAGGTCATGGAAGAATTACAGGGGCTGGATTTTGATACGCTCGCCGCACGCCATTTAAGTGAAGGCAACACGGAAAACAACCAGGTTTACAGCACTCACTCAACCCGGATCGTAGTCAATGGTGAAGAAGTCGACAGTGCTGAAGGCCTGCCGGAAGACGTCCGCAAAGCCATGATGGATTCCGGCATGTTCGCCGATAAAGACGGCGACGGCATTCCGGATGTACTGCAGGGCGATCATACCGCCATTCAGTCACCGGCTATGCCGCACCAATCGGCAACGCAGCGCCAAACGCTCAGCAAGCGTGCAGCCCCCCCTTCCCATACCAGAGCAAGCGCCAGCCATGCACGTTCCGGTATCCGCTCGAAAGATGAAGCCCTGAAACGCCGCCAGACTGTGACGAATATTGCGATCATCGCAGCACTGATCGCACTGGGACTGTATGCATTTGTGTTCAGCCCGTCGTTCCCGCAATAAGCGGGCGCGACTCAGCCGCTTTTTCCCATCAGGGCTTTCAGCCATTGTTGCGGGGTACTGCCGGTACGCTTTTTAAACGCCCGCGTCAGGGATAAGCGACATAAGCAGCGCTGGCCGTATCTTTTAAAATTCTTTAACCATTACGCTGGTGTACAGCGTACAATGCGCCCTCTTCCAGCATTGATCAGCAGCAGGTTATGGCCCTTAAAGCAACCATCTATAAAGCAGAACTTATGGTCTCAGATATGGACCGCCACCACTATGCGACCTATCCGCTGACCATCGCACTGCACCCCTCGGAAACGGTTGAGCGCATGATGGTACGCATTGTGGCTTTTGCCTTAAACGCCGCCGACAATCTGGAATTTACCCGCGGTCTGAGTACCGATGACGAGCCGGATTTATGGGCCCGTTCGCTGATTGATGATGTGGAACTGTGGATTGAACTGGGTCAGCCGGATGAAAAACGCATCCGCAAAGCCTGCAATAAGGCCAGAGAAGTGATTATTTACACCTACCATGGCCGTGCTGCAGATTTATGGTGGGACCAGATGAAAAATACCTGTCAGCGTTTTGATAACCTGAAGGTAGTCAATTTCAATGCTGACATGATTGCACAGCTGGAAGAAATGGCCGGCCGTACCATGCAGCTGCAGGCCAATATTCAGGATGGCGTACTCTGGCTGAGCAACACGGACAGGAATCTGGAGATCAGTCCGCAGGTACTGCTGCCGGCAGACTGAGCAGTTGCTGTAAATCGCCGTTTGCCTTCATGGCATCGATAACCACCGAGAAATCAGCGGCCAGTTTTTTGCCCCGCGGCGTATTACGGAAAGCAAAATAGATGGGATGTTCGTCCAGTGGTGAAGCCGGGTCATAATGGATTTGATGTACAGCCCCCTGCGCGCGGATAGCACCCAGGGTTGAGGTTTCATCTCCCAGTAACACATCAATACGTCCGGCCAGCAGTTTTTTCACACTTTGCGGCTCCAGGATGGTGGATTGATATTCCGCCTCCGGTACTTTCAGTAATGATTCTGAATAGGTAAATCCCAGGGTATAGCCAATGCGCTTTCCCCGCAGATCCTGCAACGACGTGATGACATCATCCCCGGCCCGGGTAAACGCGTAGATACGTTTCAGCGCGAAGCTGCTGCTGGCATAGTGGGGCTGAGTCAGTGATTGACTGAGGGCGGGAAAAAATCCGTCTAATTGTCCGCTGGCAAAGGCATCACGGGTACGCTGTGCCGGATAAAAAATAATCTCTGCCGGGTAACCGGCCTTAGCCGATACTTTTCTGGCAACCTCGACAAACGTACCTTGTTGTGCAGATTCAACCAGAGACGGAATATAAAAACTGCCGAGCGTCACAGTATCTGCCAGCCCCCAGGACGGGAACAACAGCAACAGACTGAACAGCATGGTTTTTATCCGCACGGGTTGTGACTCCGGTAATAAGTGACCCAGTATCTTCAGGTTAGCCGGTTTTTTATGCATTTGACGTGGCCTTACATACCACGGCTTGAGCACAAACCGGCCGCCAATATTGTACATCGGTATCAATATCGCGCTATATATAACCCCATCACTGCACCGGAAATCAATGGCTGCGGCGCGCGGAACGGTATTGTTCCGCCAGGTTGATATGATAAAACTCGGATAACCACTGATACAGCTGCGGATGTTTTTTCTGCATTAATTCGGGGCGTTCAAAGAAATATTCAGAAGCAACCGCAAAGAATTCGGCGTGGTTTACTGTGGCATAGTCCGATATACCTGTGTGTTTTTTCTCGATCTCTTCTACTTTATGTTTTACCAGCGCAAACCAGGGTTCGCTCACGCGATAACTTTCCATGCGTTCCGGAAATCCGTCCAGTGAACCATCCGCGCCGTCTACCAGGTGGGCAAATTCATGTATACCGACATTCTGCTTATCACGGGCATTATCAAACCCTGCGTGCAGATGCGGTTTACTGAGCGCGAGCTTTCCGGCCATTGGCCCGGTGCCCACCATGCCGGAGATTAACGAGTCTTTTTCACCGCATTCAAAGCGGGCATTAAACAGACCCGGCAACAGAAAAACGGAGCGCACATTAAAATAGTGCCAGTCAGGAAAAGCCCACACCGGGATAATGGCACTGGCAGCCACCAGCAGCCTGTCTTCGTCGGTTACCCTTACCTGTATGCCACCCTCCACTGCCGTGGTGGCCAGAAAGTGGCGCACGCGATACTCAAAAGTCTCTTTATCGGCATCTGTCAGGGTGCGGTAAAACACGACTTTATCCTGCAGATAGTCAGACCAGCCTGGCTGCCATTCAGGCAATGGCAGAGGCTCTCCGTCGAGCCAACGGAAAATACGCTGCCCGAGTCGTTTAAAAATACCGGCCATCAGTTGAGAATTTCCAGCAGTTCCACTTCAAAAATAAGCACAGACCCCGGCGGAATTTTCCCCGCCCGCTGATTTCCATAAGCCAGGTCCGGGGGAATATACAAACGCACTTTTTCACCCTCGGTCATCCGCTGCAGTCCTTCTGTCCAGCCACTGATCACCTGATTCAGACCAAAGACAATGGGATCGTTGCGCTGTACGGAACTGTCGAACACGCTGCCGTCGATCAAAGTTCCATGGTAATGCACACGGACTTTATCGCGGCTCTGCGGATGCCGCTCACCTTCACCGGCCTGCAGTACCTCAACCTGCAGACCCGATTCCGTCACTGTGACTTCTTCGCGCTGGCGGTTCTGTTCCAGAAACGCTTCACCCTGAGCGCGGTTTTCGGCCGCCCCTTTGGCACCAACGCCGGCCCGTTTCAGGGCATAGACCAGCAGCAGGCCGATGACGATCAGCAAAATAGTGTTCAGCATGAAAATCTCCTGTTAGGGTTACAGGGATTCTATAGGCGCCCGTGCAGACATGCGAGACCCGGATAAAATAAAACGCTGCGCCTGCCCACAGGAAGCATAACAGGGAGACAGTCATGGCCGCAGACAATAAGCCTTCTATCGTGTTTATTCATGGTATGTGGTGTGGGCCGGAAGTGTTTGATCATTACCGGGCTTTCTTTGAAAACAAAGGTTACAGCTGTCACGCACCGGCATTGCGCCATCATCAGACGGTGGATAACCGGTCAGAATTGCCCGGCACCACCAGCCTGCTGGATTACGCCAGTGATCTCGAAACCTTCATCAGAGGGCTGCCGCAGACACCCATCCTGATAGGTCATTCCATGGGCGGCTTGCTGGTGCAGATGTTGTGCGCCTGCGGGCTGGCAGAAAAAGCCGTGTTGCTGTGCCCGGCCGCACCGGCCGGTATTCACGCTTTAACCCTGTCGGTGGTACGCAGTTTTTCCGGTGTTATGACGCGATGGGGCTTCTGGAAAAAAACCAACAAATTATCAGCGGCAGCAGCGCGCTATGCCATTTTCAATCAATTGCCGGATTCAGACATTCCACAGGCTCTGGCAGCCATGCGCTATGAAAGCGGGCGTGCGACATTTGAAACCGGCTTCTGGTTAATTGACCCGGCCAAAGCCAGTACGGTGAACGCTGCTCTGGTGACTCAGCCGATGCTGATTGTCAGTGGTGAAGATGACCGCATTACGCCAGCAAAAATTCACCGTAAAGTGGCTGCCCGTTACGGCGCTGAATTTCATTGCTATCCAGGTCATGCCCACTGGCTGATTGCGGAACCAGGCTGGGAACGTATCGCCAATGATATTGCCGACTGGCTGGAACAATAAACTGACAGCAAACCGGCAGAGGCTGCCGGTCAGAAATCAGACAGTTCTTTGTCGTCTTTAAAAACTTTTTCTCCGACGTTCTCTACCCCCATCAGGGCGTACAGAGAATTGGACAGAAACTCCCGTTTATAGAGTACAAAGACCACCAGCAGGGTAGCGCCCATAAAAGCAAACGGATGAATAAACCAGGCCAGTGCGCCCAGCGAAAAATAAAAGGCTCTCAGCCCATAGTTATAACTGCGGCTGGCCTGGTCAATCACTTTGGCCGCATAAATGGCGAAGCTGCGACGGTCAGCGGCGGTCACGTTGGCCTCGCCCGGCGCCGGTGCCGCACCGACCAGCACTGAGGCAAAACCAAACTGACGCATCGACCAGGTAAAGGTAAAAAACGCATAAATAAAGATGCCGATTAAGGTTGCCATCTTAAGTTCCAGCGTCGACAGGCTGTCATGAATCACAAAGGATACATTGGCCAGCATAGCTTCTAGTTCATCAACGGCCGTCATTGCCGTCAACAGACCGGCCATGATGAGCACACAGGAAGAAGCAAAGAAGTTCACATTACGTTCGATGTTAGCCAGCAGGGAAGCATCAGCGACACGCACTTCCCGCCCCAGCAGACGCCGCATCCAGTTGATGCGGTGTACATGCAGCACAGAAGACAGTGAAGCCGTGGTCTTACCACGATACTTGGAAAACTGGGTATAGCTTACCCAACAGGTTACAAACCAGATCAGGCTGACCCAGTTAAGAAAATTAATTGACCCGATATCACCCATACCTGCTCTTCCCGGCTGCTGGCGGTGCCAGCGGTTACTTTACGGCGAAGCATATACTGATACAGAACAACTATGAATACGCGGATTCCGACCTGAGTCAGTGTTCTCCGCAAATAGCCGGCCTGGTTTGCTGATTAAATTTGTCAATGACAGCAAAAAAGCCTTGCACCACCCTAACATGGGCCTAATATTGCGCCCGGCAATGGTCAGTGTCTGACCAGCCACTATGATCACCATCATGAGGATAGACCATGAAAAAGAAAGTCAGCGCGGCTTCTGTTGATAAACAGAACGGCCAGAAACAGCAGTGCCGCAACCTGCACGCCTGTGCGACCATTATGCGCAAAGGCGGGGTCCACGAGAAAAGCAGTAAAGCCAAACGCCTTGGCAGTAAACAGCAACTGAAAAAGGCAATGCGTGAGGGGGGCAACAGCTCCCCTTTTTATTGTCTGTTTGCCGCCTGATCGCCCTCTTCTGCCAGACGCTGCTCAACCTTCCTGCAATAGCCTCACTAACCGCTGAATCTTAATATCCGACAACTGGCGGTAATCAAAATACGGGCAAATAATCACGCCGGATACTGTGTGCACAGCAAAGGATTCATCCAGCCAGTTAAGCTGTTCATTCATTCCTAACGCCTGTGCGTAGCCTTTCGCCAATACCAGCCGCGCTGACGCCGATCCTTGAGTTAAATCCGGCGGGCTGAACAACAGGCTTTCGTCACCCTGCGCCTGCAATAAGGTCTGATCGCGGTAATCCTGCCAGCGGCTGACACCCGCATCTCTGCCCTGTGCCTGCTTCAGTGCGAACACCAGCTTGGCATACACGTTAAAAATCTTGCGCCAGTGGTTTCCGGTTTCTGCCGCGATGCGGGCAATATCACCGGGCTGCATCGGCTGCAGCTTAGAAAGCATTTCGTACTCAGGTAACGGCGGGCGGTTGGCGATATACACCTGTAAAGCAGCTTCCTGAACACCGAGCCCGATGGCGTTTGCAGCGCTTGTCACTTTCGCAGCGTCTTTCACTGCATATTTCATATAGAGCGCTGGTTAACCCGCTTCATCAGTTCTTCTGCGCTTTCTTTGCGCTCGGAATAGCGGTCCAGCAGTACGTCGTTACGGTCACGGGTCAGCAGTGTGAATTTCACCAGCTCTTCCAGTACATCGACGATGCGGTCGTAATACGGCGAGGGCTTCATACGGTCGTTATCATCAAATTCTGCCCAGGCTTTGGCCACCGACGACTGGTTAGGGATGGTTAAACAGCGCATCCAGCGGCCCAGCACTCGCATCTGGTTGACTGCATTAAACGACTGCGAACCACCACACACCTGCATCAGCGCCAGAGTTTTGCCCTGGGTTGGCCGCACCGCGCCTAAGCTCAGCGGAATCCAGTCGATCTGGGATTTTATAATGCCGGTCATGGAACCGTGACGCTCCGGCGAGCACCACACCATGCCTTCGCTCCAGGTCACCAGATCGCGCAGCTCCTGCACTTTTTCATGCTCAGGTTCTGCGTCGTCCGGTAACGGCAGACCGGATGGATTAAACACCCGGGTTTCACAGCCCATGGCCTGTAAAATACGCACACTCTCTTCCACGACCAGACGGCTGAAAGAGCGCTCACGCAGTGAACCATACAGCAACAGGATTTTAGGTTTATGGACTGACGGTTGTGGCGCAAACAATCGCTCTGCTGTTGGCACGTTAAAAATATCGTCCATCAGGTTTGGCATATCGTTCATCTGATCCGCAGAATCACTCATAACCAGCTCCTTAAAATTTGTGTTTATTGGCAAACGCCACCAGCGACAGCATCACCGGCACTTCCACCAGAACACCCACGACCGTGGCTAATGCTGCGCCGGAATGCAGACCAAACAGAGAGATGGCCACCGCCACCGCCAGCTCAAAAAAGTTACTGGTGCCTATCATGCAGGCCGGTGCGGCAATGTTGTGCTTAAGCTTTAAGCGCTTTGCGATAAACCAGGCAATAAAGAAAATGCCGTAGGTCTGAATCAACAGTGGGATGGCAATCAGCAGAATATCGAATGGCTTTGCCACAATAGTATTCGACTGCAGCGCAAACAGAATCACCACTGTGCTGATCAGGCCGAGAATGGAAAACGGTTTAATGTTCGCGGTAAAAGCTTGCAGACGCTCACTGTGGTGATCGGCTGACAATATCCGCCGGGTTAATACACCGGCCACCAGGGGTAACACGACATACAGCACAACCGACAGTAACAGGGTTTCCCACGGTACCTGAATATCGGATACGCCCAGCAAAAATGCAGCAATCGGTGCGAAAGCAAAAATCATAATAATGTCGTTTACCGAGACCTGTACCAGGGTGTAGTTCGGATCACCTTTGGTCAGCTGACTCCAGACAAACACCATAGCGGTACAGGGCGCAACGCCGAGCAGAATCATCCCGGCGATGTATTCACTGGCGGTCTGGGCATCCACCAGCGATGCAAAAAAGACTTTAAAAAATAACCAGCCCATAAAAGCCATAGAGAAAGGCTTGATCAGCCAGTTAATCACCAGCGTCAGCACCAGGCCCTGCGGTTTTTTGCCAATATCTTTAATGGCGGAAAAATCGATCTGAATCATCATGGGGTAAATCATCAGCCAGATAAGGACGGCCACCACCATATTCACCCGCGCCACTTCGAGGCCTGCAACGACGGCAAAGAAATCCGGCAGCAATAAACCAAGAATCACACCGCCGATCATACCGGCGCCCACCCACAAGGTAAGATAACGTTCAAAAATACCCATAATTATTTCTCTGTCTGGTTCCCGGCCTGGTCTTCCGACTGCGCCATAAAAGTGGCCCTGATCTGTTCCACCGGCATACCCTGCCAATTAATATTTTTTAAGCTACCGATACGGCGGCGCAGCTCAGCAGCCACCTGCTCAAACAGCGCCAGCTGCTCGTTTTCATCTGTAATTTTTGACGGGTCTGGCAAACCCCAGTGCACTTTAATGGCATTGCCCATCCACAATGGACAGCTCTCGCCAGCGGCGCTGTCGCACACGGTAATCACCACATCGGGATTAAATTCTGCAAAATTTTCCCAGCTCTGGCTTTTCAGTTGCGACGTATCCAGCCCCTGCTGCTGCAGAAAATTCAGCGTACCGGGATAAACCACGCCGGCGGGCTGACTGCCGGCACTGCGGACATCAAAGGCGTTGCCCGCTTCATCGCGGCAGATGGCTTCCGCCAGAATGGAGCGGCAGCGGTTATGGGTGCAGACGAAAAGGATTTTCAGCATATTAATCCATCATTAACAGCAGCCGGCTTGCGGCAAGGTGGGAATCAGCTGCGGATTAGCCACAGCGGTTTGCTCTAACACGGTTTTCACCCAGTCATCCAGTTCAGGGTTCAGGCGATAGTGAACCCATTGGCTGGTTTTACGGGTCAACAACAGGCCGCTTTCACGCAGCGGTTGCAGATGACGCGACACTTTCGGCTGGCTGATATCCAGTGCCGCCATCAGATCGCATACACACAACTCGCCTTTTGCCTGAATAAGTAACAGCAGCTGCAGGCGTGTGTTATCCGCCAGACACCGGAACAGGGTGTTCGGAGTGATGATTTCTTTCTCCATGACTTCCTTCACCAGGGCTTCCTTCTCCAGAACTTCCTTCGACATGACTTCTTTCAACAGGGCATCTTCGTTCATCATGGCGCCATAGTATATATGGATTTCCATATATACAAGCAGAGGCGCTGCACAGAGGATTGCGTTGAGCCAGAAAGAAGCCCAAATTTGACCCGTGCGCCCCTTAAAACGTCACAGAAATCCGGTTAAGGTGGGCCTTCACTCACGCGTACAAAAATAACAACCGGGGGAACGTTTTATGCCTGCGTCACAGCCCTTTCATCTGATCGTTTATGGTGCCAGCAGTTTTGTCGGCCAGATCCTCACCCGCTATCTGGCGACAACCTATGGCGTTAACTGCGAACTGAACTGGGCCATTGCCGGTCGCTCACAGAGCAAACTGGAATCGGTACGCAGCCAGATTCTGACGCCTCTGGATATCGATCCCACCGCTCTGCCCATTATTCTGGCCGATGCCGGTGACGAAGAAGCATTAAACACCCTGTGCAGCCAGACCCGCGCCGTGGTTTCCACCGTGGGCCCTTATGCGCTGTACGGTGAAACTCTGGTTAAACTCTGCGCCCAGACGGGTACCGACTACTGCGATCTCACCGGTGAACCCCAATGGATCCGGCGCATGCTGGACCGTTATGAGGCCGCGGCGGTGGCCTCCGGGGCGCGCATTGTGCATTGTTGCGGGTTTGATTCAGTGCCTTCGGATATGGGTGTGTGGTTTTTGCAGGAAGAAAGCTACCGCCGCTATGGTAAACCCGCCAGCGATGTCAAAATGCGGGTCAAAGCCGCCAGGGGCGGTATGTCCGGCGGCACCATCGCCAGCATGGTCGAGCTCACCAAAGAAGTCATGGCCGACCCGTCGCTGAAAAAGCTGCTCGCCAATCCCTACGCTCTCTGCCCCAAAGACCACCCATTCAAAACCCGCCAGCGCAATCCTAAAGGCGTGGAGAAAGACAGTGACCTGCTGAGCTGGAGTGTGCCTTTTATTATGGCCGCGATTAATACCCGTGTGGTACACCGTTCCAATGCCCTGCGGAAATCCTTTTATGGCGATCAGTTCCGCTATGAAGAAACCATGCTGATTGGCCGCGGTGCCAGAGGCTGGTTGATGGGTGCTACTGTGGTTGCCGGTATGGGCGCCTTCCTGCTGGGCGCTGCGCTGAAGCCCAGCCGCTGGCTGCTGGAAAAATACATACTGCCGAAACCCGGCGAAGGTCCATCACCCGAGGAGCAGAAAAACGGCTATTTTGATATCCGTTTTATCGGCCGTACAGAAGAAGGCCAGACCGTGATGACCAAAGTTACCGGTGACCGTGATCCGGGTTATGGCAGTACCGGGAAAATGCTTGGCGAAGCCATCGTCAGTCTGGGACTGGATTACCATGATGAAAGCGGTCAGAAAAAAGATAAAGCCGGCGGTTTCTGGACCCCGGCCTCCATGTTTGATGAGCGCTTTATCGGGCGGCTGCAGACCAACGCCGGGCTGAGCTTTGAGGTACTGGATTAAACCCGGGCAGCCGCCTGCCACCAGGCAATAAAAAACCCCGCAAGGCCAGGCCTTGCGGGGTTTTTTGTGTCTGGTAGGACTACCCAGATTCGAACTGGGGACCTCTACCATGTCAAGGTAGCGCTCTAACCAACTGAGCTATAGTCCTGAAGAGGCGCGTATAATATCCGCGCCTTTTCGCCAGCGCAACCCCTGATGCGCGAAAAGTGTTAGGAATCATGGAGATAGCCCGCCCCGGCATCCAACTTGTTTATCACAGGCGCGGAAATACTGGCCGATCCGCTACGGGCAGCTAATATTAAGAAACCAGCCAATAACGCCTGCACGCTGACCGCATTCAGGCTGCCTGATGATTCGGACCATGGATTTACCGGTTTCATGCAACTTTACAACCACAGGTTTACGACCCCAGGCAAACTCCGCGACTTCGCTGACAGTCACCAGCTGCAGGCCCGCCAGGGCCTGATTCAGATATTCTCCGGTGATACCTCAACAGATCGTCTGCACAGCGTCCTCGCCGAACTGCAACAACTGCTGCCTACTTTTACCGTCATAGGGACATCAACCAGTGGTGAAATCGACGGTGACCATCTGCTGGAGCAATCCCTGCTGATATCCTTTTCCTGCTTTGAGCACAGCCAGTGTGCTGTTCGCTTCAGCACCGACACAGGCTTTCAGGCCGGAAAAACGTTAGGGACTGAACTGCGCCACAGCAACGCAAAACTGGTCATCGCTTTCGGTAACGGCCTTGATCAGGACCCGGCACAGTTTCTTTCCGGCCTGGCGACGTCGGCCCCGCAACTCTGTGTCGCAGGCGGCTCGGCCGCTGATAACGCACGCTATCAGTCCACTTATGTGATCACCGGCACGGATGTGCATACCTCAGGCATCGCCGTGGCGATTATTTACAGCGACGTCCTCAGGGTTCACAGCCACTACACCATGAACTGGACGCCGATCGGTACAGAAATGGAAGTCACCCGCTGTGCCGGCAATGTGGTTTACGAACTGGATCATCAGCCGGTCATCAATCGCTATGCCTACTATCTCGGCACGGAAGTCACCCGCGATATCCCACAGAGCATCAACGCTTTCCCTCTGCTGACCCACTATGACGGCGTGATGCAGGCGCGCGACACCATCGGCCAGACACAGGATGGCGGGCTGCTGTATGCCGGCTCCTTTACGCCCGGACAAAAAGTCCGTTTCGGCGTTGCCGACGTCAATAATATTCTGGCCAGAGCGCAGCAGCTGGCGCAACAGATCAAATCCGGCCCTCCCAGTGACGCCATTTATATGTATTCCTGTACCGGACGCAAAGCCTTCCTGCAGGAGCATATCGCGGACGAATTAAGCGTATTCAGTGATTGCGCTCCGATGGCAGGATTTTTTACCTATGGCGAGTATTTTCATCACTCAGGCAGCAACCGCGTACTGAATATCACCAACACCTTTGTGACACTGTCGGAAAGCGGAACGTTAAACGAAACTGCTGAACATTTTCAGACAGCCCTCCCCTGTCATTCAGAACCGACGGTGCTGAAATCATTAACGCACCTGATCAATACCACCGCCGTCGAGCTGCGCGAGATTCAGAAACTGTCGGAACAATATAAGTTTGCTCTGGATCAGGCCGCCATCGTCGCCAAATGTAACCCACAGGGCAAAGTCACTTATATTAATGAAAAATACCGTGACATCAGCGGTTATGACACCGATGCTGTGTACGGTAAAGACCTGACGGATCTGTTTCTTGACGACGATGACCGCCGCTCACTGCTGGATGCCTGGCAGGACCTGAATAGCAACAGCGTCTGGCGTGGCACACTGAAAGCCAGAAGCAACAATGCCCGGGGTTACTTTGACATCAACTGCATGGCCTTTCCGATTACCAACAGTGAAGGCGAGTTAACCGAGCTGATCGGCATCGGCGCGGATATTACTGAGTTTCTCTACCAGCAGAAGCTGATTCACGAGCAGCGCACAGATCCGCTGACCGGTTTACCCAGCCGGGCGCGTTTACTGGAAGATCTGAAAAACCGCGATATCACTCTGCTGGCCCTGGTGGATGTGCGCTCTTTTAAATCCATTAATGATTACTACGGCATTGGTATCGGTGACGAACTGATCTGTAAACTGGCAGCGGTTCTGAATCAGTTATCGGTCCGCGAACACATTGTCTGCTACCGGCTGTACAGCGCCGGGTTTGCCTGTGTACCACCAGCGGGCATGAGTATCGACAGCCTGCGGCTGCATCTGCAGGAAATCACCGCTTATCTGGATAAAAACCCGATCACGATTGACGACGAGGTCATTGATACTGAACTGGCCATGGGGATATCCACCGGTTCCAGCCATTTAATGGCCATGGCAGAAGCCGCGTTACAACAGGCAAAACAGAATCGTGAGCACCAACAGATTCCGGTACTGCACAGCGATAGTCACGACCACCTGAAAAATCAGTTCTGGTTACGCGCGGTCAAAGAAGCGCTCACTGAGCAGCGTATTATCTGTCATTTTCAGCCTATCCGGGACAGTAAAACAGGCCAGCAGAATTATTATGAAGCACTGGTGCGGTTACAGGAAAAAGACGCCAACATCGTCCCGCCCGCCGCTTTTCTGGATATCATTAAAAAAACCCGCTACTACCCGCTGGTGACCCGGGAAGTCGTACTGGCCGCCATCAGAGCGGTGGAGACCCGCGACTGCCATGTGTCTCTGAATCTTTCAGCAGAAGACATCAGTAATGAAAAAACCATGGCCTTTATTCACGACCAGCTGCGGGCCTGTGGCGGAGATAAGCTGATCTTTGAAATCACTGAAACAGAATCTGTGCGTGATTATGCTCAGGTACGCCGTTTTATTGATATGGCCAAACAATTCAATGCCCGTATCTCCATTGATGATTTTGGCAGCGGATATTCTAATTTTTCTCACCTGGTTGAACTGCAACCGGATTTCATAAAAATCGATGGCGCTATCGTCTCCGCCATCCTGACCGATCATAAGTCATTACTGGTGACCGAAAGCATCATCGACCTTGCGCATAAAATCGGGGCCCGGGTGGTGGCTGAATTTGTCTCTGATGAGGTACTGGAAAATACCCTTACGATGCTTGGGGCTGATTTTTTACAGGGCTATGCCATCGGCAAACCACAGGCATTTTAATCCCTCTCAGAGCTCTGTTTTGATTCCTTTCAGAAGACGCCGGCAAGACGCCCTGTGCCATGTGCGGCAAACAATTTCATTGTCATTGAAATGCACAAATACTGTAAATTAAATGACACATGGCACCCATAGCGTATCCCTGATTATTTTCAATCAGGGAACGGAACGATGATAAGTAAAACGTCAGCAATAAAAACACTGGCCATGGCCATTCCTGTGGCTGTATTGGTTGGCTGCGGCAGCGACGATGATGATAAAGGTCCTCTCTCGCTGAATATTCTGCACATTAACGACCACCACTCCCATCTGGAACAGGACTCAGTCACACTGGATATTGCCGGGCAGGCTACGGAATTTTCCAGCGGTGGTTTCCCCCGTGTTGTGGCTCAGATCGCTGCCCGTGAAGCGCAACTGGATAATGTGCTGACTCTGCACGCCGGTGACGCCCTCACCGGAACCCTGTATTTTTCCTCGTTCGAAGGCGAAGCTGACGCGGCTCTGATGAATCAGGTCTGCTTTGATGCTTTTGCATTAGGTAACCATGAATTTGACCGCGGTGATTCCGGCCTGAAGGATTTTCTTGATGACCTGCACAGCGGCAGTTGTCAGACACCGGTACTGGCCGCCAACGTTATCCCCCAGGTGGGTACACCACTGGCACCACAAAACAGTGACGACTACATCAAGCCATACGAAATCTTTGAGGTGGACGGTCACCGTGTTGCCGTCATCGGCATCGACATCAAGACCAAAACTGAACAAAGTTCCAGCCCGCTGGCCACGACCCAGTTTCTGGATGAAGTCACGACCGCTCAGAACAGGATTGATGAGCTGAAAGCTTCCGGCATCGACAAAATCATCCTGATGACGCACTACCAATACGATAACGATGTCTCTATGGCCGCTCAGCTGACCGATGTTGATGTCATCGTCGGTGGCGATTCCCACACTCTGTTGGGTGATTTTTCCGGTTTTGGTATGGACAGCAGTGGCGATTATCCAACCATCGTCACCAACGCCGATGGCGATACCACCTGTGTGGTTCAGGCATGGCAATATGCTCAGGTCGTCGGTGAACTGAACGTGCAATGGAATAACGACGGCACCGTCGATACTTGTTCCGGCACACCTTACCTGCTGCTGGGCGATGAAATACTGCGTGAAGACGCAGAAGAAAACGAATACACACCAGAAGGTGAAGAACTGGCTGCGATTGAAGCGGCGCTGGATGCAGCACCTCAGCTGGCCGTGGTGACGCCGGATGCAGCCGCGCAGACAGTACTGGACACCTACACCACTCAGCTGGATACCTTCCGTAATAACGTCATCGGTACCGCCAGTGAAGACCTGTGCCTGGCCCGTATTCCGGGACGTGCATACGGTGACGAGACCTGTGAGGGCGAAACCGATAAAGGCAGTGATATCGCTAACGTGGTGGCTCAGGCGTTCCTGTACCTGAGTAAAAATGCCGACATCGCCATCCAGAACGGCGGCGGCGTGCGTGAGGATATTTTTGCCGGCAATATCACCATTGGTGATGCTTATACTCTGCTGCCATTCGCCAATACCCTGACCGACCTGGAAATGACCGGTGCAGAAATCCGCCAGGTACTGAACGAGGCGGTGGACTACGCCCATACGCCGGATGGCTCTACCGGTGCGTATCCCTATGGAGCCGGTATCCGCTGGACGGTGGATATGAACCGCCCGGCAGGACAACGTCTGTACAACATTGAGGTACGTGAACGTGATGGTTCCAGCTGGGAAGCATTGCAGGATACCGATGAGCTGATCGTGGTAAGCAACAGCTACACAGCAGCCGGTCGTGATGGCTATGTTACCTTTGGTACTGTCAGTGCCGATGGCCGCGCCACCGATACTTTCCTCGATTACGCACAGTCGTTCGTCGATTACATGCAGGAGGTCAGCACCATCGGCAAACCAGCGGCGCAAGACTATTCAACCCAGTCCTACACAGCCGCGGATTAAAACCCGCAGCAGAGACGCCGGATCGGGAACAGCTCAGCTGTTCTCGATCACTTTCTGCTTCATTTCATGCAGCTGGTCACGCAGGCGTGCGGCTTCTTCAAAGTTAAGGTCTTTGGCGGCCTTGAACATCTGATCTTCCACCTGCGCGACTTTTTTCACCAGCTCAGCCGCTTCGAGTGAACGCCAGTCATCTGCGTCATAAGCCGCTTTATCTTCCGCCACTTTGCGGCCACGCCCGCGCCCTTTGCCTTTTTTACCCGGTGCGTGCGATGCCTCAAGAATATCTTCCACCGATTTTTTAATGCCCTGTGGCGTAATACCGTGCTCTTCATTAAATGCGAGCTGTTTCTCGCGCCGGCGTTCGGTTTCATCCATGGCCTTTTTCATCGAGTCCGTCATGCGGTCGGCATACAGAATCGCTTTACCATTCAGGTTACGCGCAGCACGACCGATGGTCTGAATCAGTGAGCGCTCAGAACGCAGGAAGCCTTCTTTATCAGCATCGAAAATCGCCACCAGAGAAACTTCGGGAATATCCAGGCCTTCCCGCAGCAGGTTAATACCGACCAGAACATCGAATTCGCCAAGGCGTAAATCGCGGATGATTTCCACCCGCTCCACCGTATCAATATCCGAGTGCAGATAGCGCACCCGCACATTCTGCTCCAGCAGGAATTCAGTTAAATCTTCCGCCATGCGTTTGGTCAGCACGGTAATTAATACCCGCTCGCCAACCGCAACCCGTTCATTCAGTTCGTGCAGTACATCATCCACCTGCCCGGTGGCCGGCCGTACTTCCATAATCGGGTCCACCAGCCCGGTCGGACGCACCACCTGTTCCACCACCGCATCCTGATGATCCTGTTCGTAGACTCCGGGTGTGGCCGAAACAAAAATGCACTGCGGCACAATTTTTTCCCATTCCTCAAAGCGCATCGGACGGTTATCCAGCGCCGATGGTAAACGGAAACCAAACTGCACCAGGGTTTCTTTGCGCGAACGGTCACCGCGGTACATGCCGCCAATCTGTGGAATCGTTACGTGGGATTCATCGACAAACACCAGTGCGTCCGGCGGAATATAATCAAACAGCGTCGGCGGTGCTTCGCCCTCATCGCGGCCGGATAAATAGCGTGAGTAGTTTTCGATGCCGGAGCAATATCCCAGCTCCTGCATCATTTCAATATCGTACTTGGTGCGCTGCTCCAGCCGCTGCGCCTCAACCAGCAGATTATGTTCGCGGAAATACTCCAGCCGTTCGCTTAACTCTTCTTTAATGCCTTCGATGGCATCCAGAATACGCTGGCGTGGCGTTACATAGTGGGTTTTCGGATAAATAGTGACGCGCGCGACTTTGTTCAGCACCTCACCGGTGAGCGGATCAAAATAGGCGATCTGCTCCACTTCGTCGTCAAACAACTCAATGCGCACCGCCTCATCATCACTTTCCGCGGGGAATATATCGATCACCTCACCACGTACGCGATAGGTACCACGGTGAAAATCAGCATCGTTGCGGGTGTACTGCAACTCTGCCAGACGGCGCAGAATAGTACGCTGATCGATGGTATCGCCGCGCACCACGTGCAGCATCATTTTCAGATAGGAATCCGGATCACCGAGACCATAAATCGCCGACACTGTCGCCACGATGATGGCATCGCGGCGCTCCATCAGGGCCTTGGTGGCCGACAGCCGCATCTGCTCAATGTGTTCATTCACCGAGGCATCTTTATCAATAAAGGTGTCTGATGACGGCACGTAGGCTTCCGGCTGGTAGTAGTCGTAATAGGAAACGAAATACTCAACGGCGTTATTCGGGAAAAACTCCTTAAATTCGCCATACAGTTGCGCCGCCAGGGTTTTGTTGTGCGCCATAATAATGGCCGGGCGACCGCACTGAGCGATCACATTGGCCATGGTATAGGTTTTGCCCGACCCCGTGACCCCGAGCAGTGTCTGCTTCAGCAGACCGGCGTCAACACCGCTGACCAGCTGACGGATGGCTTCGGGTTGGTCTCCGGCGGGAGAATATTTGGAAGAAAGCTCAAATGCCTTACTCATCAGGATTCCAGTTACAGCCTATATCAGATAACATTATACGGTTTTTTGACTGGCAGTGACGGCGGAACGATCCGTCGCACTGCCTGTAACCACCATCGCTTTTTTTGAGGATACACATTTTGGACCTGCAATTGTCTGATCGCGTTCAACAGATCAAGCCTTCCCCGACTCTGGCGGTAACCAACCGTGCAGCTGAGTTGCGTGCGGCAGGCAAAGACATTATCGGCCTTGGCGCTGGCGAGCCTGACTTCGACACACCGGAGCACATTAAAAAGGCGGCCATTGAGGCGATCAATAACGGGTTTACCAAATACACGGCCGTGGACGGCACGCCTGGCCTTAAGAAAGCCATTATCAGCAAGTTGCAGAAAGACAATGGCCTGAGCTATGAACCGGCCCAGATTCTGGTGTCCTGCGGTGGCAAGCAAAGCTTCTTCAACCTGTCACTGGCGCTGTTGAACAAAGGTGACGAAGCGGTGATTCCGGCACCTTACTGGGTGTCTTACCCGGATATGGTCAAAATGGCGGAAGCCACGCCGGTGATTATTGAAACCGACGAAGCCACCCGCTTTAAAATGACGGCTGAGCAACTGGAAGCCGCCATTACGGATAAAACGCGTCTGGTGGTACTGAACAGCCCGTCCAACCCATCCGGTGTGGCCTATACCGCGGATGAACTGAAAGCACTGGGTGCCGTACTGAAGAAACACCCGCAGATCATGATCGCGACTGACGACATGTATGAGTACATCTGGTGGGCGGACTTCGCATTCGAGAACATCGTCACTGTGTGTCCGGAACTCTATGACCGCACCGTGGTGCTCAACGGCGTGTCCAAAGCCTACAGCATGACCGGCTGGCGTATCGGCTATGCCGCCGGCCCGGCCAAACTGATCGGCGCGATGAAGAAAATTCAGTCCCAGAGCACGTCCAACCCGACGTCTATCTCTCAGGTGGCAGCGGAAGCGGCACTGACCGGTGGCCGTGACTGTGTGGAACCTATGGTTAAGGCGTTTAAAGAGCGCCATGACTATCTGGTGGCGGCTCTGAACGAGATTCCGGGCGTCAGCTGCATTGAAGGTGACGGCGCCTTTTACGCCTTCCCGAGCCTGAAAGGCGCCATGGAAAAAGCCGGTATCAGTGACGATGTGGCATTTGCCGAAAAACTGCTGACCGATGCCGGTGTCGCTCTGGTGCCGGGTTCGGCCTTTGGCTCACCTGGTTATGCGCGCCTGTCGTTTGCGACCAGCCTGGATACGCTTAAGGATGCTGTGGCACGCCTGACTAAGGCTCTGAGCTGACCGCTTGCAGTTTAAACGCCACAAAAAAACGCCGCCTGTGATCGCTCACCGGCGGCGTTTTTGTCTGTGTGTCTTTTAGCGCGGCATTAACGCCGTCTACCAGCCCATCTCTGCTTTGATAAAAGGAATCGTCAGCTTACGCTGAGCTGACAAAGACGCCTGATCCAGCTTATCCAGCAGATCAAACAGCCCCTGCATATCGCGGGGACCGCGCGACAGTATAAAACGTGCCACATCGTCATTCATATTCAGACCGCGGCGTTTTGCCCGTAACAGCAGTGCCAGAATTTTATCGTCATCCTCCAGCGGTTCAATCTGATAGACCATCCCCCAGCTCAGACGCGAGCTCAGATCCGGCAATTCGATGCCCAGATGGCCGGGCGCCTGATTTCCGGCAATCAGAAGATGGCCCTGACGATCGCGGATGCGGTTAAACAGATGGAACAGGCCTTCTTCCCATTCGCGGTGAGCGGCCACAGCCTGGACATTATCCAGCGCAACCAGCGGCAGATCTTCCATGGATTCCAGCACGGCCGGACTGTATTCCACCAGTTCATCCAGTGGCAGATAAACGCTCTGGTGCCCTAACCCTTCGGCGTAATGGCAGGCTGCCTGCAGCAGGTGACTGCAGCCCACACCGTCCGCACCCCAGAGGTAAATATAGGGCTCACCATGGGTCGTCCACTGCTGCTGCAGAGCCTGGACGATCTGCTCATTCGGGCCGGCATAATAGTTCGCGAAGCGGGCATCGTCCCGAACCGCCACTGATAATGTAAGTTGTTGATGTTCCATGCTTTTATTATGCCTATGGTTGCCAGATATAGTCACCCTGTGCCGACAACAACAGACGGTTATCCAAAGATAACGTCGCCCACACCTGACTCCAGTCCGCTGACAGGTCAAGATCCAGCACCAGATCATTCTGATGCACCGCCCTCACCCGTACATTATTCACTGCCACATTAGCCTGCAGATAGGCCAGCAGATCATGATAAGCACGGAAACTCTTCACGCCGGAGATACGTATTTCATGGCCCGCGGTCGTGCCATCATTGATCACGGCGTACTGCGATGACATGGATGCAGCAATCTGCTCAGCCACCTGGCGCAGCACCACGTCTGCGGTCTCTGCCCGGGCGCTGATATCCTGTACCTCACCATTGTGCTCAAAAAAGCCGCTGTAGCGCCATTCGCCGTTCAATGTCGGCGACATGCGCCCGGCCAGCACGGCATCCGCCCGGTAGCGTTGCGACGCTTTGTCGATATCAGAGCGGAACAGGCCCCATAAGCGCTCCAGCGGCAGCGCTGCATCGTCTTCCAGATCCAGGGATGGCCAGAGTACCGGAATGCCGCGTTCCGCCAGCGCCTGATCAAATAAACGATACCAATCCGGGGTATCGGCGCTGACGCGCCGCCGTTGCTGGTCATCTTCCACACCGGCCCACAGCAGCACCAGCGGACGGCTTTTGCCCCACACCGGCAGATGGGCATCGGTGAGCAGCTTATCAATCAGGTTGGGGGCAAAAACCACTTTAAGGTACAGGTTGTTATCGTCATCCCGGTTAAAGCGGAAACTCTTCACATAGCGGTCGGCGGCGTTAACAGCCTGCTGTACCGGCTCCCGCGCCGTACTGGCAGAGATACCGGATACTTTCACGACCACCAGTTTCATCGCCATCTGAGTGGCAGCCTGACGGCTGGACATCGTCTGATCCTCCACCGGCACGCTGACACTATAAAGATCGGATACGGTCACTGCATGGCCCAGCATGCTCAGACACAACAACATCACCAGACTGACAGCTCGCACAGACAGCTTCCTTTTACCTGGGCCGGCCCGCAGGACAGCCCGTATGAATGACAGAGTTCAGACCGGCAGCGACGGCAATAGTGCCAACAACAGCGCCACAGGCGCGCAGCCTGTACCGGATCGTAAACGGCCCGTATTGTGCCATGAACAGCGCCGATAGCCAGCACCCGAGGGGCATTGATGACAGATTTTGTGATGCAGGCAGACCACAGCCCCTGCCGCAGCGGGCGTTACAGCAGCCCCTGATGCCCTGCAGCTGCACCATCACCTCTGCCATCACTATTTGAGTGGTGCACTCCGGGGAACAAATCGTTAGAATACGCGCCTTTCTTCCACCCAGTACCCCAGTGACAATGGCATGACAGACAAACAATCCCTTAGCTATAAAGACGCAGGCGTTGATATTGACGCAGGAAATGCATTGGTTGAGCGCATCAAAGGTGTGGCAAAGCGAACCCGCCGCCCGGAAGTGCTCGCCGGTCTGGGTGGCTTCGGCGCTCTGTTTGAACTGCCGCAGGGCTATGAACAACCGGTTCTGGTATCCGGTACCGACGGCGTCGGCACCAAGCTGCGCCTGGCCATGGATCTGAACAAACACGACAGCATTGGTGTGGATCTGGTCGCCATGTGTGTGAACGATCTGGTCGTTGCGGGCGCAGAGCCGCTGTTTTTCCTGGATTACTACGCCACCGGCAAACTCAATGTGGATGTGGCGGCAGACGTCGTAACAGGCATTGGCGAAGGCTGTGAACAGGCCGGTGCCTCCCTGGTGGGTGGTGAGACGGCCGAAATGCCGGGCATGTACGAAGGTGAAGACTACGATCTGGCCGGCTTCTGTGTCGGTATCGTCGAAAAGGCTGACATTATTGACGGCAGCCAGGTGAAGGCCGGCGATAAGCTGATCGCCATGGCCTCCTCCGGTCCTCACTCCAACGGCTATTCCCTGATCCGTAAGATCATCGACGTATCCGCAGCGGATCTGAGCGCTGATCTGGATGGCCAGCCACTGGCCGATGCCCTGATGGCGCCAACCCGTATTTATGTACGCTCTGCCCTGAAGCTGATCAATGCGTCCGCCGTGCATGCGATGTGTCACGTGACCGGCGGTGGTTTTCAGGAGAACATTCCCCGGGTATTACCCGAAGGATGCAAAGCGGTGATCGACACCAACAGCTGGCAGTGGCCCGCAGTGTTCGGCTGGCTGCAGAGCGCCGGCAACGTGGAAACGGCAGAAATGTACCGTACCTTTAACTGTGGTGTCGGCATGATTGCGGTGATTCCGGAAGAGAAAGCCGATGCCGCCGTGGCGCTGCTGAATGCCGAAGGTGAGCAGTCCTGGATTATTGGTGAAATCCAGCCAAAATCCGCAGACGAAGAACAGGTTGAGTTTATCGGAACCCGCGTATGATGCGTTCGCCCGGGGAGCCGGAAAAGAAACCACGCATTGTTATTCTGATCTCCGGCAGTGGCAGCAATATGGCCGCCATTGCGGATGCCGTCAAAGCCGGTGATATCGATGCAGACATCGCGGCGGTGATATCCAACAAACCGGATGTCGCGGGCTTACAGAAAGCCCGCGACCGGGATATCGACGCTCAGGTTGTGGATCATTCCGGATTCCAGAGCCGTGAGCATTTTGATGTGGCTCTGATGCGCAAAATTGATGAATACGAGCCGGACCTCATCGTTCTGGCCGGGTTTATGCGCATCCTCACGGCGGATTTTGTGCGCCGTTACCTGGGCCGCATGCTCAACATCCACCCTTCTCTGCTGCCCAAATATCAGGGACTGCACACTCACCAACGGGCCATTGATGCCGGTGATACAGAACACGGTGTGACGGTTCATTTTGTTACGGAAGAGCTGGATGACGGCCCGAATGTGATTCAGGCGGTTGTAACAATCAGCAGCGATGATACCGCTGACGCTCTGCAGCAGCGGGTACGCCAGCAGGAACACATTATTTACCCCATTGCGGTCAAATGGTTCGTCAGTGGACGGCTGACCATGAAAGACAACCAGGCCATGCTTGATGGTATTGCATTGCCTGCCGGTGGCCTGCGTCTGGAACAGTGATCCCCACAGACTGATCACTGCAGCGGAATTCCGCGCCTCAACCTGCGGTCAGAACCGGATATCTTGCAACGAATGGATTGAACAGACTTTATGATGCTGACAAAACGGATAACCCGGCTGCTGTTACTCTGCTCTATTCTGCCGCTCACCGCGTTCGCAGCCGAAGAGACTGCAACATCGACATCAACAGCGACTTCCCGGCCAGCGTCGCTGCAGGCTGCAGACAATAACACCATGACGCTCAAACCCTTTACCGCCCACTACACCACCGAGTGGAAAGTGGGTTGGTTCAGTATCGACATCGACGCCAGCCGGACGCTGAGACAGCTCAGCAATGGCCACTGGCAGCTGGTGTTTGAGGCTGATGCCAGCGCTGCCGGCCTGACTGAAACGTCGGAATTCCGGGTAGAAGATGGTCAGATTTACCCGCTGGAGTACCGCTACCGGGCAACCGGCTTGTTCAATGAAGACGACCGCACCCTGGTCTTCGCTCCGGAACTGCGGCGTGTGACCGACCTGGAGAAACAGAAAGAATACCAGGATGCCTGGGATGAGCATGTACAGGACAACCTGACCTACATGCTGCAGGCGGGGCTTGATCTGTCTGCGGGCGCGAAAGAACTCACCTATGACGTCTTTGAAAAAAACCGGGCCAAAGACTTTCACTTCCGCGTCGTCGCAGAAGAGCAGCTCAATACCCGTATCGGCAAACTGAAGACTCTGAAGGTTCAGCAGATCCGCAAAGATAAGGACCGCAGTATTTATGCCTGGTACGCCATCGACCATCAATACCAACTGGTAAGACTGGTGGACCGGAAAGATGGCAAAAAACGCTACCAGATCGATATTACCGATCTGAAATAGCATCGTGAAACCACTTCCGGCCGGCTACTGCAGTCTCCTCGCTTGATGTACACTGCAGCCCGGCCAATCAGCAACAGGACACCCAACCATGCGACTCAGCGACGGCGATATTGAACAACGACTCGATCAGGGCAGCATTCTTATCGAGCCAGTGCCTGATGCCGAAGCCATCGCCGGAATCAGTGTCGACCTGCGCCTGGATCATCGCTTCCGGGTATTTAACAGCAACTCAGTAACGCACCTTGATCTGTCCGGCGACCGCGCTCAACTGGACCGTGATATCAACCGCATCATGGGCAAAGAAATCGCCATAGAAGACGGCGAGGCGCTCTACATTCATCCGGGTGAACTGGTACTCGGTGCCACGCTGGAATCTGTGACCATTCCCGATGACCTGGTGGGCTGGCTCGACGGTCGCAGTTCGCTGGCACGCCTTGGCCTGATGGTACATGTGACCGCAGGGCGGATTGATCCGGGCTGGGAAGGCCAGATCGTTCTGGAGTTCTACAATAATGGCAAACTGCCACTGGCGCTTCGCCCCGGAATGACGATATGTGCCCTCTCCTTTGAAATGCTCAGCAGCCCGGCCAAACGCCCCTACAACAAGCGTGAAAATGCCAAGTACCGTGATCAGAAAGGGGCTGTATTTTCACGCATAGCGAAGGACTGAGCGGCCGGACGAAAGCCGGTATCGTGAAATAAAACGCAAGAAAATCAAACAGATGCTTGACACCCCAGCTCACCCTTTGCATAATGCGCCCACTTGCTGATGTTCCCCGATAGCTCAGTCGGTAGAGCAGTAGACTGTTAATCTATTGGTCGCTGGTTCAAGTCCAGCTCGGGGAGCCATTTCAGCAATACTCTTCAGACTATAAACAACTCTGTTTTTTCTCAGAAAAACCATTCTTAGCTACTCTTATCGATCAAAGCAGCAGTTTAATTTCTGACTTAAGACGGTTAGCAATTTAGCCGCTGGCCGACATTCGCCACCAGTAATTCACCACTATCGGTACCTGTGTAAACAGTTGGCGTAAAAGTTACCGTTTTGTGACGCAATTATTTTAATTTCACGGCACTTCTGTCATGCACTGCTATACTAAAAGACCATGGAATGGGAAGATGGCCAGATGATGATATCTTACTTTTTAAATGCTCCACGCTCTAGAAAACGGACCTATGCGGTCATCTACGACCTGATATCCATCCCCATCGCTGCCTACCTGGCTATCGCCCTCAGATACGGAGATATCTTTCCTGACCTGCCGAGCGAAACCCTGACTGCTATTCTATTAACTACTGCCGTCAGTGTGCCATTTTTTGTACGACTGGGCCTTTATCGAGCCGTTGTGCGCTTTATGACCGGCAGAGCCTTTTTCACACTTGGTCTGGGCATCGCTGCCTCCGCCCTGCTGTTTGCCACATTCGCCTTTTTCACACAGGCCAGTGTTCCCCGTTCCAGCCTGATTATTTACCTGTTCACCGCTTATGCACTGCTGGGGTCTCCCCGCCTCGTGATCCGCAGCCTGTCAAACCAGGCAGCGAAACTGAAAGCAGAGCCGGTATTAATTTACGGCGCCGGCACCCAGGGCATCGCGCTGGAAAATGCTTTGCGCGAAAGTGAAACCTATCGCCCGTTTGCCTTCATTGATGATGACCCTGCTAAGGCTGGCATCACAATTCATGGCCTGCGGGTTTATAAGCGCGAACAAATTGCTGAAGTAACGCAAAAATTCGGCACCAAGAAGCTTCTGCTGGCTCTGGGCAGAACCGGTAAAGCACAACGAAAAGCGATTGTTGAACAATTAGCAGATATGCCTCTGGAAGTACTGACTGCTCCTTCTGTCACGGATGTTATCAGCGGCAAAGCAACCATCACTGAGATCAAAGAAGTAGACATCGAAGATCTTCTGGGGCGTGAACCTGTCTTACCCGACGTCAGTCTTCTTCATAAAGATATCTTCGGGAAAAACGTTCTGGTCACAGGTGCCGGCGGCTCCATTGGCTCGGAGCTTTGTCGCCAGATTCTGATCAATAATCCCCGCCAGCTGGTATTGGTCGAACTGAATGAATACAGCCTGTATCGTATCGACCAGGAACTCAACATTCTGAAAGCACAACATCAGTTATCAAGCAAAATCATTCCGATTCTGGGCTCAGTACAAAAGCAGAATCGCCTGGAAAATATTTTCTCCGCCTTTGATGTGAATACGATTTATCATGCGGCAGCTTACAAACACGTTCCTATGGTTGAACATAATGTGGTTGAAGGTGTACGTAATAACGTCTTTGGCACCTGGTTCTGTGCAGAAGCTGCTGTAAAAGCCGGTGTCGGTAAATTTGTGCTGATATCAACCGATAAAGCCGTACGCCCTACCAATGTAATGGGAGCCTCCAAACGGGTTGCCGAACTGGTACTGCAGGCACTTGCTACCCGCCAGGCTGATACTGTATTTGCCATGGTTCGGTTTGGTAATGTTTTAGGATCGTCCGGTTCCGTGGTTCCTCTATTCCGCAAACAGATCAAAGAAGGTGGCCCCATAACCGTCACCCATCCGGATATTATCCGATACTTCATGACTATCCCGGAAGCCGCACAGCTGGTTATTCAGGCCGGTGCTATGGCGACTGGTGGAGATGTCTACGTACTTGATATGGGTGAACCCGTCAGAATTACAGATCTGGCCCGGCGCATGATTCACCTCTCTGGCCTGACTGAAAAAACAAAAGAACACCCAGAGGGCGATATTGGTATTCATTTCACCGGCCTGAGACCAGGCGAAAAACTGTATGAAGAACTCTTGGTGGGAGACAACGTAAAAGAAACGGCACACACCAGGATTATGTCGGCTCACGAAAACTTTATTCCGTGGCCCGAGACTCACAACCTGCTCCACCGTTTGGATAAAGCCTGTCATGAGTTCAGGGTCGATGATGTGATCGATATTCTGCTGGATGCTCCAGCAGCTTACCATCAGCTGGGCGAGTGTTCAGACTGGGTGTTTAATGCAAGAGAAGGGGCGTAGTTTCTTTCTCATAGAAAATAATAGAAGCCGCCTAATTCACCCGGTCGCCTGAACCCTTTCCTGATACCGTTTGTAAGATATATTTAAAATAATTAGCTACCGACATATCTGCAATCATTCGAGCATCCGTTTCAGCTAATAGTTCTGGGGTCGACATATCGATTTCATTCACCTGAGCAAGCCCAGTAATCCCAGGACGAACTGAGTAAACCTTCCTTTGATCCCTCTCTCTGATTAGTTCTTCCTGATTAAGCAGATTAGGGCGCGGCCCGACAAGGCTCATATCTCCTCTCAGAACGTTCCACAACTGAGGCAACTCATCTAATTTAGTTCTGCGCAAAAATCCACCAAGTTTAGTTATAGATGACGATGATGCAAGATGACTCGCTACCGAGGCCGTATCAACTTTCATAGTTCTGAATTTAACCAAATTAAATGACTTCTTATAACGCCCTACCCGCTCTTGAATAAATAAAGGTGAGCCTGTATCAAATAAACCAATCACATAAATAATCAATAAAACAGGAAACCCCACAATCAGTCCAGAAACAGAAAAGATAATATCCAATATTCGCAACACGTCACTTTTTCCTCTTTATATAATCATCTACAGTCTCTTTAATGCCCTGCTCAAACGTATACGGTGGCGCCCAGCCTAACAAACGACGAGCCCTTGAAGAGTCAACCTGTAGATCCCCTACTAACCTATCTATAAAATCCGCTTTCCCTGTTAATTTTCCTAAAAAACGGAATAAAGAAACCGGCATAGGTATCAAACCAGGCTTTCTTCCCATCGCTGAACGCAATTCAGTAATTAGTTCTTTCAGAGATACATCCTGACCATCAGAAACTAAAAATGTCTGATTTGCAGCGACTGGGTGGTGAATACAACGAATTATAAAATCTACCAGGTTGCTTAGGTAAATCATGCTTCTTTTGTTACAAACTGAAGAGAAAGGTAAAGGAAAGTACGTTTCTGACAATTTAATAATACTACGAAAATTAGCCTTAACTCCGGGACCGTAAACCAAAGGAGGCCTAATAATCACTAATTCCATTCCTGTTTCAGCAGATATATCCCTAAGAACGTCTTCAGCTTGCAACTTCGAGCACGCATAAGCACCTACAGGAGAAACCATTGAACTTTCAGTGAATGGACTCTGACTAGTAGTAGTCTCACCTAAAACTTTAATAGAGCTTAAATAAATAAAACGCTTCACACCTGCTGCTGAAGCCTGTAATGCCAGATTTTTGCTACCTTCGACATTTACCTCTTGATATTCAACCAATGACTCAGGCACATCCTCCATGGTTATATGAGCTCTGGCTGCCATATGAATAACAACATCTTTATTTTTTATAATTGAACTATAATCTGTATCCGAATTAAATGATCTAATATTATAACTATGACTTCCTTTACACATTTTCTTGGAACGGGTTATTTCATAAACATCATATTCACATTGCTCCTCTAACTCACTAAGAACCTTACTGCCTAAAAAGCCACTACCACCACTAATCAATATCTTCAGCCTAGCTTTATTGGTTTCACTCATATGCATCCTTTGTTATCACAATATATTACTCCACTAAGCAGGACTACACTTCAATCATTTCCAGCTCAATCATACCGGGATTTCCTAGATAGTGTACACGTTAAAAAGATAAATAAATCGTTGGTCTTTCCATGAGCAAACAATTGATCCCCTATTAGTTGCCTTCGTCGCCCCAAATACAATAATCTACTGCTTTGCCCATTCGCGATGAATCTGGGGTGACAGTCTTTCACGCGCCATTGTTGTAATACGCTTTGCCTTATAGTATCCAAGTTCGTTTATGGTGATATATTCACCCCATAAGTGATAGCCTCACAGTACTGGCGATACTCATTACTGACCCGCAGCTTAACCTCCGTAATGATTTTTTGCGTCCTGAACTTTTTTTGGTGGTGACCAGAAAAGCACTCTCCTTATCAATAATATCCAAGTCGATGACCGCCAAGGCTGTGGTCATACGACTGTTAGCCGAAACAAACAGATTCGCTGACTGTTGCGTAATCACATAGTCGCGTAGCAGACTGCCACCTACCATAATCACGTTATCTTTGTTGCCTTTTTCAATAATATCTCATAAAAGTTATCAGTTGCTAGTATCAGCTCTAGCGAACTGCAAAAAGGGTTACCAATATTTGTCCACCAGCCTCTCTAGATAAAGGTTCCATAATGGCATAGTATACAGACTCTTCCGGGCAGACCTTAAAAGCCTCTTCATCTATTCAAATAAAATTATAGTGCCGCGCGATATTTATACCCCAAGCTCACAGGCGGTATAAAAATCAGAACATTACTGTTTCAAGGCTGCTAAGTATTAGTCTGCACAGATCAAAAATATAGCATTGTTCGACAGCTATTTTTTTGGGGCTAATTTATGGCTCTTGTTAAGTAAAATAGCGCTACTCAGTTTCGTTGCCCGACTTTTAACAAACTGCTCAATGGGTAGAGAGTTACGATTTACGGGCTGCCAGACCTGATGTAGACATAGCCGGTTCAGCTTCTGTGAGAACAATACTTAGATATCCCCAAACTTACCAACCCAATCTCTTCCGGAAACATGGTCAGTGGCTAACATCAGCGTTACCAGCGCCTTGGTATTGACGAGCGAGGGACTACGCATAATCTATACAACCGCTAATTCAATAACGGAAGCGATATTACTCACTACAGGCTCCAGTAAGATACTAGGCTTTATATTCCACCGACACATCTGTTCAGCAACCAGAAAAAGCGCTTTTCATAACATATAACCCTCAGATCTGCAGGTACCAGATCATTGAGATGTACTGCGGTTTGTCGTAGTACGGTCAGATAGCCGCTCAGTGCAAAACAGTTTAGGATATGCCGTACGGGAAAGCTGCCATAAAAGGGTTATGGAACCACTAGCCATAATTACAGGTATCATAAAAAACCTTTTTCCTTATCCAGGTACCAGCGACAGTACTGATGCACCGATTCACTGGTCATGAACTCTGTCTCTGTTAGCCAAGCATATTCGCTGTGCTGTTCACAGGGCAGTACCGGACAGCTTTCAGGCAATACCACTTCAAAGCCACTGACAACGTAATGTGTCGATACCCCATCCCCTACAGCGGTAAAAATACTGTCTTCATAAAAGTGTTCATATAGCCCCAAATAAAAGGCATCTTGTATCGTTAAACCAATACCAATCTCTTTTTCAGTGAGCCGGGCAAATGCATCAGCCAGCGTCTCATTTTTAAGAATGCGGCCGCCAGGCACAAACCAGAAACCACAGGCCGGCCGGTTAACCCGCTTGCCAACCAAAATATGCCCAGAGCTGTCACGTACTAACAAGTCGATAGACACCAATGGCGTACTGTCAACAACGGTACGGAAAGTATCAGCATCAAGCCAACTTTTTATCTCTGCCATAGAATTCAGCTGCGGAAATCGCTCTGATGGTACTGAAACCATTCATAAGTCATCTGCAAGCCTTCTTTAAGTTCAATACTGTAATGCCAGCCGAGTTCCCTGAGCGTGTCGACATTCATCAATTTGCGCGGAGCACCGTCCGGCTTAGAGGAATCAAATACAATATTGCCCTGATATCCCACCACATCTGCCATAGTGTGCGCCAGTTCTGCAATAGAGCAATCCTTACCAGTTCCGACATTAATGTGACTGAGCATTTCAGAAGTACAGGATTCATAAACCAACTGATCAATATTAGCAACAAAAATAGATGCGCTAGCCATATCGTCGACATGCAGAAATTCTCGCATAGGCTTACCGGTCCCCCAGACGACAACTTCAGCAGCATCTTCTTCTTTTGCTTCATGGAAGCGGCGCATCATGGCCGGTATGACATGAGAATCGGTTGGATGGAAGTTGTCGTTTTCACCGTAAAGGTTTGTTGGCATTACGCTTCGATAATTGCGACCATACTGACGATTGTATGATTCACACAGCTTAATACCAGCAATTTTCGCTACCGCGTAGGGCTCATTAGTCGACTCCAGCCTCCCCGTTAGAAGTGCACTTTCGCGCATCGGCTGCTCAGTCATTTTAGGGTAAATACAGGAAGAGCCAAGAAATAACAGATCATTAACATCACACATGTGGGCAGCATGTATTATGTTGCATTCGATCATTAGGTTTTCATATATAAAATTTGCCGGATATACATTGTTGGCCATAATACCGCCTACCTTCGCTGCCGCCAGATACACTTGGTCGATTTTTTCTGCATCAAAAAAAGCCTGTACATCTGCTTGACTTAACAGATTAAGTTCGCAGCGCTGGCGCAACACTAGTTCAATATGAGGCTGCATTTCCAGCTGGCGGACAATCGCCGAACCGACCATACCTTTATGACCAGCAACAAATACACGTTTACGGGAAGCGGTCACAATCAGTTCTCCACAGATACTGGTACATAATGCCCGTGCTCTTTCAACAGAGCATGACGTTGTGCCATCATAAGATCTTCAGCAACCATTTCGGAACACATTTCCTGCGCAGTAATTTCCGGCGCCCAGCCTAGCTTTTGTTTAGCATTGGAAGGATCTCCCAGAAGAGTTTCTACTTCTGCAGGACGGAAGTAGCGCGGATCAATCTGCACTATAACATCCCCTACGTTTAGTGCCGGTGCTCTGTCACCATCTATGGCAGTAATCACTGCCTTTTCCTCTACACCATTACCCTCAAATGAGAGGCTGATGCCAAGTTCCAACGCCGACCATTCAATAAACTGGCGTACAGAATACTGAATCCCGGTAGCAATAACAAAATCTTCCGGTTTTTCCTGCTGCAGCATCATCCATTGCATGCGCACATAATCTTTAGCATGTCCCCAGTCACGCAACGCGTCCATATTCCCCATATACAGACATTGCTCTAGCCCCTGTGCAATATTGGCCATACCGCGGGTGATTTTACGGGTGACAAAGGTTTCTCCCCGGCGGGGTGATTCATGGTTAAACAGAATACCATTGCATGCATACATGCCGTAGGACTCACGGTAGTTTACCGTAATCCAGTATGCATAAAGTTTGGCAACGGCGTAAGGTGAGCGCGGATAAAAAGGAGTGGTTTCTTTTTGCGGAATCTCCTGAACCAGACCATAGAGCTCAGAAGTAGACGCTTGATAGAAGCGGGTCTTCTTTTCCAGACCAAGAAAACGGATGGCCTCCAGCAAACGCAGAGTCCCCATACCATCCACATCTGCTGTGTACTCAGGTGATTCAAACGATACCGCTACGTGAGACTGAGCCCCTAGATTATAAACTTCGTCAGGCTGAACTTCCTGCAAAATGCGGGTCAGGTTGGAAGAATCGGTTAGATCACCATAATGTAGAATAAAGTTCTTATTATCAGTATGAGGGTCTTGGTAGATATGATCTATACGTTGTGTGTTAAACAGGGATGCACGGCGCTTAATACCATGTACTTCATAGCCTTTCTGAAGCAAAAACTCCGCTAGGTAAGAGCCATCCTGACCTGTTATACCCGTTATTAAAGCCCGTTTCATACTAAATTCTCCGTATTGTTACTGTATATTTTTTAATGAAATTTGAGGCTACTAAAATCACAAAGACGCCAACAATCATCGCTAATGTTACTTCAAGATAAAGTTCAACTGGAACCCATATCACTTTTGCCAAAACACATAACACTAGATACATAAACCCCAATAAAACGCCAATTAAAGCTACTCTATCAATATAATTCCCGTAATAAGAATAGATTGAGAAAAACAACTTGAATAGATAAATTCCAGCGAAGACGGCTATCTGATTATACCCCAGCAAATGCAGCATCCCAATCATAAGAAATGCCAACCCTGCCAACAAGTAAAACCACCCCACCCTAAGATCTATTCCTTTTGAATGAAGTAAATTCAGAAGTACATTCAGGGGGAACATTAAAATAGCATAGGATTTCTCTGCCAAATCCAACAAAATCAACTCATCACCCTTCAACCACGACAAGTCATACCTAGTCCCAAAGTAGACTAAGAGTACACCGTTAGAAAAAAAAAGAAATTTGGGAATCTGCGCCAACTCAATATTGTACTTTTCTCTAAAAATATATTTTCGAGCATGCACCAAAGAAAAAAGAATGAACACTACATAAACAGAGCAATAAAATACCTTAAAGTCAAGAAACATCAGACTAGAAACTAAAAGCTCAAAAACACCAATAAACGATATTATCGTCATCGATACAGGAACAATATAGCCATTAGATCTTAGTATCGAATCAACACAATTAATAAGTATAGCCGAATAGGCAAATAGAAATATCAAACTAAAAAGAGCAATACACTCAGCAGCATTGAATATAGCCTCTATATTACGCAGATAAATCAACATGGTCGAGCATGTAGCTAAGAAAGATAAGAACAAACACACTAAATTGCCAGGTCTTTTTTTCTCAACGGAAGCTATAACAGACAATCCGAAATCAGCAATCAAGATAGCTTGCAAAGGAAGGAGCATCAATATAGATTCGTTACTTCCAAAACCATAAAAGTAACCTACACAAATTGATAGTAAAGCCAACCAGCCAAACTTAACTATCGTATACGCAACTCTAACAATATAATTTCTAACGGCCCAACAAGCTTTTAACATAAGTATAAACAAAATAGTGTATTGGATAAAATAAACGATATATCAAACTAACATTGCAACTAAACTGAGGAGCACAATTAAAAGCTACGTAGCGAAGCAGCAAGTACCAATCATATGGTCTCCCTAACGTAGTAAATAAACAATTATGAGTTCGCCACAGCTGAAATCGACCATTAAGAACTTTGGTCAAATTCCGTGAAATACCATCTGATGTTTTAGAATACGAAATATCAGCCTTGTATGTCTTAAAACTAAAACCATTATATAAAGCCCTAATCCACAAATCCCAATCCTTGCATGATTCAAGTTGTTTACTTTGACCACCAAGCGCAACATAATCATCCTTTAAAAATATAACACCACTTTGAGCCCCAATAAAATTTTTCCGAAGACTTTTAATTGGTACCTCTGATAAATTCTTTCTCTCAATCGTTCTACCTCCATCTAGCTTTATACTATTTGGAAATAAAATCTCTTTACGTTCCATATCTTCAAGAGTTTGAGTAAAGCAGGTGTCATCAAGAATCGAGATTAAATCATCAGAATCAATTAGCATAATTTTTTCAGTCTCGGCTAAAGCAACCCCTACATCCGTTGCAATAGCCTGCCCCTGATTTTCATCTAAAAACTTGACTCTAGCAATAGAGTCAATATGTAAAAGATCGGCAAAGTCATCGATATATGGACCATCCACCACGACGATACTTGGAATATTATACTGCTTCAACCTCATGCATAGTTCTTTAACCTCTTGAAATCTCCCAACAGTGGGAATTATTGCCGTAACATCATGCATTCTTGTCACTTCCTTTACATACCATCAAACTTAACGGAAACCAACTCAAACCAATTGTCGATATAATTACAAGCGTAAAAATCCCTACATATTTAAAGTAGTACTTAATAATCCACAACAGCAGTAAATACCCAAACAATCCTATTGAATAAATGATATTAGAGAGAGCTGATGTTGAACCATAGTCATTATCTTTGAACCTACCGGGATGATCTAAAGAAAATTTTAAAATCAGTTCTGAGTAGTCAGACAAACCAAATGGATTACCCTTAACTGCATGATACACTTGGCCGATATCATACAGTCGAACCTGCTCAGAGCGATGAAAATATTCCAAAAAAAGCATAAAGTAATCTGGGAAAAAAGTAAAAAAAACTCCATATAGCATAATAATAAGAATTGAACCATTATTCATCCACATAAGAAGCCGATCCTTCGACATAAAATATAAAAAAACTTCCAATAACACTGGCATAAATAAAATTATTAAGCTTATATCAGATCCTATTGCAACTGTGACAACTGAAACTACAAAATAAAGCAATTTAGTAAATTTCAAGTCAAACCAGGCTAAGACCAAATATATCAGAACCATTTGTATATAGTACATACTAGGCTCAGGAGCAAATTGAGCATAGTATTCGTAATTAGCATTTCTTAAAGACAGGAGTTCTCTAATAGTCCCCCAAGCGTCGGAATTGAAATAATGGATAACCGCACCAACAAGAGATACTAGAAAGTATACCCATAAAACACTCCGAACCAATGAAATGGGGATTTTGCGACAGACTTCAAACGCAACAATATACCCAACAACTGATGCCAAAACTTTTAATGTCAGCTGATCACTAAACAATATCGAATATACAACTAAAAGAATTGACGGAAAAATAAGAATTGACCGTACCGTTGAAATTAAAGCGCATATGCCGCCTATTATAATAAAGAAGGGTTGAATATCTGTAGAAAAAACCCCAGGAATGAAAGGAAAAAGAAAGGCAATTAAGAACAATAATTGTAGCAAAATCATCAAAAGAACTCTGCCCAACTTTTATACCTAACTTTATTTAGATATTCTATATATCTCGATATAGAAACCTTCAATTTCTTACATTCCACTGCAGAAGAATATTTTTCATTAAGAATTCTTAACTGTTCAATATAATAATCATGAGGTGCCTCATAGGGTATTAGCATATCTGTATCAATTTTATTTAGTATATCTCTAGGACCATATGGAGCATCCCTTGCAAGGACGAGACATCCATTCAAAAGCGCTTCAATTACAACCAAACCATATCCCTCATAGTTTGAGGTAAACAAAACCACTCCTCCATGAGAGTATGGATTACTCAGCCATCCTGGAAATTGGATTTGTTCTGAAGCCTTTAGCTTAACATTATCAACAAGGTTACCCTTACCGACCATAAGAGCTTCCCGGATTTGGCCAGACAGAATTAATTGATTAAGAATTTTAAGAGCTAAAAAAGGGTTTTTCTGCTGACTAATTCGACCGACAAATAGAGCCCTATATGACTTTGATAAACTTTTAATCTCGCAAGCATCTACAACATTTGGAGAGAACTTTATATTAGCCTTCCTAGAGCATTTGTACCCCTGTACTTCCAATGCCAAAGATTCAGATACACAATATATGTCAAACCTCCACGAAGACAGCGCTATTAAACCTTTTAGAAATATTCTTTTCAAATACTTCAATTCACCATTAGATGTCAAGGTACAATGAAGCTGATAAACAGCCTTAACCTTAAATGGTACAAGCATCATGCAGATCAATGGGAAGACACCATTAATTATAAATAATAGCTTGTTCCTATCCTTAAAGAGTGCACATACACTTAAATAAAGCGACATTATAGAAACAAATTTAGATTCATCACACCTGTAAGCTTCTTCATTTACACCTCCCTTATGAATATATGCGGAGACCTTCACTGAAAACCATTTAGCAAAATAGTCCATAAGTTTTTGATTGGAAGTTTCCATACCTCCATAATACTTTTTAGGCAGTATAAAAATAACATGCTCAGTCATTCTTATACTACTCGCTTATCAATCCAGCGATAAACGTCCGATATCGCATTTTCAACATCTTCTATTCTAATTTTGTCAACAAGCACACATTCGCCTTCAGCAACAGAGCGTCCTATATCACCTTCGGGTTTAGTCAAATCAAAGTCCAAAGAATATTCATCAGAGACATATGTTAAAAGTATCTGAGCAACATCCTTAACCGACGTGCAAAACTCAGGGCCGACCTGGTTTCGTTTGTTCATCTGCTCCATATCCAAAAGTTTTAAAATAGATTCTACAGCAAGCCTTACAGGCATTAGCGCCCGCCCCTGTTTACCACTTCCCCAAACTGTAAGAACTTTTGAATCTTGGTTTCTGAGGGATAACAATCGATTTATTAGACTAGGAAGCATTTGAGAACGTTCACTCCAGTAATCACACGGTGTCCCAATAAGATTGTGGAAGTAGATCACGCTTACGTTATCGCTCTCTTCATACAGATTGAAAAGAGCAATCTCACCAAATAGCTTAGCCCAACCATACGTACTTTCTGGATATGCCGGGTATAAATCTTTTGTAATTGATATTTTGGATTCAATACTACGTTGACTATTTTGATTAAAGACACAAGCAGTCGATGCATATAATACTTTATCCGCTTCTAATAATTTTGATAATTTAAAAGCGGCTATGTCAATACTTGTATTTTCTTCAAGTATGCTAAACTGATTATTAAAAACATACCCAATCCCAGCGACAACATCCGCTAAGTGAACAAAGTATATTACATCTTCGCTATTTTTTAAGTTATTAATCGCTTCTTCTGATAAATACCGTAGATCTTGGTTTATTAAATTAACATTATTTGCCCCCCACAATTCCAAAGCGTACTGTTTCATACCGCGAATATTGGAATCTATTACAGTTATTTTATCAAACAAGTCAAAACTGGCATTAACCAAATTCGACCCTAGCATTCCAAGGCCGCCAGTAACTATAAGATGTTTCATACTTTCCCTTCTATAAAAAATTCATCAATGGATAAACCACGCTTATCCATCCAAATACACATTCCGCAAATCAACTGCGCCCAACCTGGATATTTTTCAGCAGTTTTATAGTTCAAAGTAATAAACTCAGATCCTTCCCTATATTTACGTAAAAGAGCATATATCCCGGTGACATCTTTTTGAAAAATAGACTCCATCCCTTGCTTCCCACCCGGGATTAATTCATAATTCAAATGAGAATTTAGATATCGTCTCAAGTACTCTTTATTTCTACTTCCTTCATACTTCTCATTAGTATAAAGCTTAGCTAAATAAGATGCTATTGTAGCATCACAGAATGGCATAAGAATTTGGCTTGAACCAGAGTAGCAAAAAGTTTTAGTATAAATTTGAAAGTTATCAAGGAAGCGACCTCGAGTATTAACCTTAAAATCTTCTATAGGCTTAACCTTAAACGTATCATCAACATTCTTCCAATACTTTTTATATTGACCAACTAAGTCCGGTTTCAGTCCTACAACCTCAGACGCAACAGGAAAGTAGTTATATGTAAATATTAACGAACGGGGCCTAAACAGAAAACGGAATCTAGGTGGAGTTACTCTATACATCCAAACCGGCATCTCTCCGACAAGTTTTCTCAAATGGTACTTAATAGTGTCATTACGCGAAGGAATATGTCCAGAATATAAATCGTTTCCAGATCCATCAAAAATCAATGACGACCACTTTTCGGCATTTTTCTGAGCAACGATATAATTCGGAGCACTCAGATCCCCACAAAAATATTGCATAGATGCATAAGCGCCAATCACATCATCCCAATTCACATCAACAACTTCCAGCTCATACTCAAGCCTAATTGAGAGCGCTTTAGCACGATTGATTTCATCAAGGTTATTTAGAAAAAATAGTTTCACACGAACATCAGGACGCAGCCGCCTGAACAATAAAGCCAAAGTAGTTGAATCTTTCCCCCCACTAAAAAGTATTGAAACTTTTGCAGAAAAAGGAACATTTCTGTCTAAATATTCTTTAACTTTATTTTCAAATACACCTTCATCAAAACCATAACAACCCACCTCTGACTTAGGAAACAAATCAGTATATTCATATGAGCCGTCAAAGGAATCCATAGGTGCAATAGTTTGAATTTTTTCATAAAGAGTAAAAGGTGGAGGGATAAATCCGTTTAGCAAAAGATGCGTCAACCCAATATAACTATAATCATTATTGCGAATACTCTTAGGATCAATCAATTCACTATTCTTATCCAAGTATATTGGAAAGTAGCTAAAATTTTTCATTTTAGTTTTCTCACAAAGAATAACTTAATAAAGGATGCTATAAAGTATTTAAAGACGGATATGAATGAATTTCCTCCAGCACTCCTGATTTTTCTTTCCATGCATATTAGATTTTTCATAGGTGACGCAAACCCATTATTAGAAATTCCACCAGCGGCCATACTAAATGTTACATCATCGGTATAGAGCAATCTCAGCGCCTTTAAATCTAAGGTATAAAACCAAGCACTGTCTGCACCAACATTTCCATCAATTGCAAAATCCCTCATCCGATGATTAAGCAGCAACTCTCGCTTGTATATACTTCCAAAATGTGGTGGCAAAACTAACCCCATACTTATCAATGTTCCGAACGGCCAGAAGCGAGCAACTTGATCACTAACAATCTTAATTCTTCCAAAAAATATGTCGGGCATAGTATTTAATGATTTGAACTTCTTGACAAACTCACAATCTAGTACAATGTCATCTGCCCCTTGCAGGAAATAGTAATCAAACTCATACTTATCCAAACATTTATCTATACCATCAAATAGGCCATTATCACTGTCATTATTAACAATGATATTTTCAGATAGTTTTTCCAAATAGCCATAATTACCTACAGGATCTTGAATAATAATCCGATCAAATGGAACAACCTGGTTTATTAGACCCCTAACTGCAGCATCAATCCGATCATCCTTAAAAACAGGTATAATAGCAGCCACGGTAATTTCTGTTTCACTTTCTATCTGGTTGAATTTGGCCATAAGTTCTCGTATTCATATTTTATTCATTTTAAAAATTGCACATAACACTTCAGAGTTTACATATGAAGTTTTATTCTCATCGACTAAATAGATATAAATTTGATAAGTATTAATCCTATTTTCAACACACATAAAACCTAAGATATTGCCTCACTTTTAACAATTAATTCAATCACTACCAAACAAATCACGGGTATAAACTTTAGTCACAACATCATCCAATTCATGCGATGGCCTGTTCGCCACAATGACATCTGACATTTTCTTAAATTCTTCCAGGTCATTAACAACCCGAGAATTAAAGAATTCATCATCTTCCAGCACCGGCTCATACACCACGACTTCAATACCCTTCGCTTTAATTCTCTTCATTACGCCTTGAATTGCGGAGGCGCGGAAATTATCTGAGCCGCTTTTCATAACCAAACGGTAAATTCCTACAATCTTTGGATTTCTTCTGATGATTGAATCGGCAATAAAATCCTTGCGGGTAGTGTTTGCATCGACAATCGCTCTAATAATGTTGTTAGGCACCTGGTCGAAATTAGCCAAGAGCTGCTTTGTGTCTTTTGGCAGACAATAACCACCATAGCCAAAGCTTGGGTTGTTGTAGTGATTTCCGATGCGGGGGTCTAATCCAACCCCTTCGATGATGTGTCTGGAATTCAGCCCATGAGTTTCACAGTAAGTATCCAGTTCGTTGAAGTAAGCAACCCGTAGGGCCAGATAGGTATTGGAAAAGAGTTTAACGGCTTCGGCTTCGGTACTGTCGGTAAAAAGTACATCCACGTCCTCTTTCCAGGCACCCTGCCGTAAAAGACCAGCGAAGGTTTGTGCCCGCTCAGACTGCTCACCAACAATGATCCGTGAAGGATAGAGATTATCGTAGAGTGCTTTACCTTCACGCAAAAACTCAGGCGAGAAGATCAGATTATTACAGCCGGTCTCTTCTTTTAGTTTTTTGGTGTATCCCACCGGGATGGTTGATTTAATAACCATCACAGCATCTGGGTTAACTCTGCTAACGTCCCGAATAACCGCTTCAACACTGCTGGTATTAAAATAGTTAGTGTCCGGGTCGTAATCCGTCGGTGTCGCTATCACCACAAACTCTGCGCCCTGGTAAGCATCCTCTGCGTCAGTCGTCGCTCTGAAATTAAGTGTTCTGTTCGATAGGAAATCTTCAATTTCTGCGTCAACAATCGGAGATTGTTTTTTGTTTAATAAATCGACTTTTTCTTCGATAATATCCAGCGCAACAACTTCATTGTGCTGCGCAAGCAACATAGCGTTTGACAGGCCTACATATCCCGTGCCGGCGATTGCAATTTTCATTCGTCTCTTCTTCCAGGGCTGGCGGGTATGCCCCGCCGGTCTCATTAAATTATAGTAGAATATCCAGTAAACGTTTGTTTACTTTATGCTTTTTAGCCATTTTGTGAATTCTGCACCTTCTTTATCATGGCGCATGGAATATTCCACAAAAGCTTTCATATAGCCCAGCTTGCCGCCACAGTCGTGAGATTTTCCCGTCATATAGAAGGCGTTGACCTGGGACGATTTCATCAGCGTGACGATCGCGTCGGTCAGCTGAATTTCGTTACCCGCTCCTGGTGGGGTGTGTTTCAGAATTTCCCAGATACTGGCAGGTAAGACGTAACGGCCAACAACAGCGAGATTGGAAGGTGCTTTATTAACCGGTGGTTTTTCCACCATGGCTTTAATCGGTGCACTTTCACCAGGTTTTACATCTGCTCCGTCGAGATCCACCACGCCGTATTTATCAACCTGATTTTTGTCGACAGCTTCGACCAGAATCTGGGAAGCGCCAGTGCTTTCAAATTCACGGATCATGGCCGCCATGTCTTCTTTCTCCAGATCTGCCGATGCATCATCAATCAATACATCCGGCAGAACCACGGCAAAGGGCGCATCGCCGACCAGCGGCTGAGCACACAACACAGCATGTCCAAGGCCTTTTGCCTGCCCCTGACGGACGTGCATAATGGTCATACCGTCTGGTGTAATAGAGCGCACCTCATCGAGTAACTGACGTTTTACACGGGCTTCCAGCGTGGACTCCAGCTCGAATGAGGTATCAAAATGGTTTTCGATTGCATTTTTGGAAGAATGTGTCACCAGAATCACTTCGGTTATCCCGGCCGCCGCACATTCGTTTACCACATACTGAATCAATGGCTTATCCGCCAGGGTCAGCATTTCTTTCGGAATGGCTTTGGAAGCCGGCAACATTCGTGTGCCCAGGCCCGCTACCGGAATCACTGCTTTTGTTACTTTTGCCATAAGTTTTTGCCTTTTTTGTTTAATTGAGTCTAAGAAAATTATCTGTGGCACTGGCTGCTTCAGCCGATCATATCAACATCGCGGCGGCGCTATATATAACAAAGCGACGTGACAACGCGACACAGCAGCGCACTCAATTCTCAGGCTGGTTTCAGACACGCTACCGCCCGAGGGTTATGTGGCGAATAGTCCCTGAAGTCGCAATTATCAGACTTTTCATGCCATCAGACTCGAGTGTCAATTTTCAGGCAATGGTCAGATCATGCAAATCCATGACCAGCTTCTGCTGACTATTCAATAATGATAAAAAAATCACTGCCCGGCGTTCACCGTCATATTCTTCAAATATGCCTTCATAAAGCTGAAACGGACCCGATTCGATACGCACTTTCTGTCCTTTCTTCAGGGTTTCCTGAACATTATCTCCACGACAACGTTCCTTTATATCCCTGACGATATCATCCGCCAGCCTGGCGGGCTGAGAACCAAACACCAATAAATGCCTGACACCGCGGGTCGAACGGACTTTGGAAATAAGTGATGGATTGTTCAGAAAACGAACGAAAAGATATCCGGGAAACAAGGCTGAGCGGGACGATTGACGCTGACCTGAGCGAATATTTTCTATCGTCAGAAACGGACTGAAGACTTCAGCCCCCTGCTGCTGTAAGTGTTCTTCAGCGCGTAACTCCTGACGGGGTTTGGTCTGCACTATGTACCAATCGTATCCATTCATAGGTACCGCCAGCCTTATTCGCGCAGCGAATTCAGAATATTACGGCAAGCTTCTTCAGGATCAGGCGCCTGGGTAACAGGCCGCCCGATCACCATATAGCTCACACCAGCCGCCAGAGCTTCGGGCGGCGTCATAATACGCCGCTGATCCCCTGCCGCACTGCCCACCGGACGAATACCAGGGGTCACCGTCAAAAAGCCGGGATTACACAGAGAACGAATCACGCCGACTTCCTGCGCAGAACAGACGACGCCATCGAAACCACTGTTTTCTGTCAGCTGCGCCAGTCTTTCTACCTGCTTGACCGGTTCAACATCCAGACCGGTTTCTGCCAGATCACTGCGTTCCATGGAGGTGAGTACAGTCACGGCAATCAGCCAGGGTTTGTGGGATTTTTTTTCCACTTCTTCACGGGCAGCTTCCATCATGCGCCGGCCACCTGAGGCGTGTACATTAACCATCCACACCCCCAGCTCCGCAGCGGCACCAATGGCTTTTGCACAGGTATTGGGGATGTCATGAAATTTCAGATCAAGAAAAACATCAAAGCCTTTATTCTGCAGCTTCTCGACGACCGCCGGTCCTGCGCTGGTAAAAAGTTCTTTACCCACTTTCACCCGGCACTCCTGTGGATTCAGACGTTCAGCCATGTTAATGGCCTGCTCACTGTCCGGAAAATCCAGTGCTACGACGATGGGAGATTTATTATCAGCTGAAGAAACGGTCATAAAGTATTCCGCTAGAGTTCGAGGTTACCCGGCGTCAGTTGCGGCATGTAAGACCTGAGTGTTGACCAGTCTTTGCAACTGGGGCAACGCCAGTGAAATTCCTTGGCTTTAAAGCCACAGGCACCGCAAATAAATTTGGGTTCATGTTCTACAATTCGCCGCAGAATATCATACAGCACCAGCAACTGCGACTTGTCGAGCTGCAGCCGGTATTTCACAACCAGTTCAACCAAAGCAAAAAAACCCTGGTTTGATGGTGCGACCGACAGTTCCTGCAACAGGCTGGTAACTGCTGCTTCCGGGCCTTCTTTTTCGGCCACGCATTCCGTTCTGGCGGTCAGCGCAGGAACATAATGACTGCCCTGCCAGTGTTTATCCAGGTGAGAAATCAGGCCATCGATATCGCCAACGGAGTGAAAACTTTCTGTCATACGGTCCAGCACAACCACCACGGATTGCGTATCCACTTCCACGGCTTTGAGATAGCAACGAATGGCTTCTCTGTCTTCTTTCTGGGAGTGCGCCATATCTCCCTGAACCACATAAGCACGGGCACAACGACTGTCTATTTTTAACGCCTGCCGGCACAGTTTCTGGGTTTCGTAATAATCGCCGGATGCCGTTGCCAGCTCAGCCAGTTCACAGGCGGCCTGCGCAACCCGTCGTTCAAGCGCCGCACCGGAGGCCAGTTTTTTATCGCGATACAGAGTCAGTATTTTCCCCCACTCGCCCTCTTCTTCGTATAATTCCACCAGATAATGCGATGATTGCTCAAAAATCCGGCCACGGGTGTTCAGCAACTCCAGAAACAAACGCTCAGCACGGTCAAGAAGTCCGGCATAGCTGTAATCAATGGCGAGCTCTAACTCAAGGATCATCTGGGTATTTTTGGGCAGCCCGGTACGGGCAAAAAGAGACTGGTGAAGATGCACCGCCCGGTCCGCCTCGCCTTTCTCACGCAGGGTGCGACCCAGCTTGAGAAAAAGATCGATGGCGTCATCATCCAGCTGTGGCACATTCAGCAGGCGTTCCAGCGAAGCATCATTCGCTTCTGCCAGAAGAAATTCAACGCTGGGAATCCAATCAGGGGCTTTGGCTTTCTTTCCCCCTTTTGCGAAGCGGTATCCCAGTAGCCAGCCGATGGCAATGCCTGACAGCAGAAGCACATAGACCAGCAGGTTATCCATCATATAAAGACCTAGGGGAGTTTATTAAGGCGCTGCCTGGTGTCGGCGAGTTCTTTGTTTAGTTGACGGATGCGCAGACGATAGCGGGCTGCAGCCAACAGACTGGACAACAGACCGGCGAGAGTTCCGATGATCAGCATCAGGCCCAGCCAGATGGAAACCGGCAGCGACAACGGCGTACCGACCAGAAAATCGAGCTCGACAGATGAGCTGTTGTGAGCGGCAAAGGCCAGTGCGTAAGCCAGAACCAGAATCGTCAACAGAACACTCAAACCCATTTTGAGCTTTTTCATACATTCAGTCCCGGATCAGTATTCTTCCGCATCCATAAAATCATTCACCTGGTCGCGGAGTTCTTTGCCAGGTTTGAAATGCGGTACAAATTTCCCCTTCAGATCCACCGTTTCACCGGTTTTAGGGTTACGCCCTACCCGAGGGGCCCGATAGTGCAATGAGAAGCTGCCAAAGCCACGAATCTCTATGCGCTCACCAGACGACAATGTCTGGGACATATGATCAAGCAACGTTTTGACCGCCAGCTCCACATCTTTCGATGATAACTGCGGCTGTCGGCTGACAATTCGTTCTATCAGCTCGGATTTTGTCATAGCTTTTCCCTCCATGAGAACCAGGCTCAGGCGTCAGATAAGGAAGCCGTCACCGAGGCATTACCGTCACCTCAGCAATAAACCTAGCTAAATCATGCAGTTAGCTAACCCCTTTTGCAAGTACTGTTTGTTTTTTGGTCGCATTGCCGGGATTTTGCACCCAATCAACGGGCCAGGAGAGCACTTTTTAACAAATCTGAAATCTCCGCCTCAGAGAAGACAGGCGTTAACGGCGGAAAACCAGACAGGCCCATCGGGCCTGAATAGCGGATACCATAAGGGATATCCACAGAATGCAGGCATAAAAAAACCCGCCGAAGCGGGTTTTTTTGAATCAGAGGACTGAAGATCAGTCTTTCTGGTTCAGCTGCTCTTTGATCAGATCACCGATGGTGGTAGGACCTGTCACTTCAGCATCTGCTTTGTCACGCTGTGCTTTCAGAGCCGCTTTGTCTTCTGCACTGTCTTTCGCTTTCACAGACAGAGCAATCGTGCGGTTCTTACGGTCAACAGTGGTGATCACAGCTTCAACGTCATCACCTTCGTTCAGCACGTTACGGGCATCTTCGACTTTGTCACGGCTGATTTCAGACGCTTTCAGAGTCGCTTCTACGCCAGGAGCTACTTCGATGGTAGCGGCTTTAGCATCAACAGCAATCACTTTACCGTTAACCATGGAGCCTTTGTCGTTTTCAGCAACGAACTCGGAGAACGGATCGCTTTCCAGCTGCTTCACACCCAGAGAGATACGCTCACGCTCAGGGTCGATAGACAGGATAACGGTTTCCAGTTCATCACCTTTCTTGTAGTTGCGTACTGCGTCTTCACCGCTGTCGTTCCAGCTGATGTCGGACAGGTGAACCAGACCGTCAATACCACCGTCCAGACCGATGAAGATACCGAAGTCAGTGATGGACTTGATCTTACCGGAGATTTTGTCACCTTTGTTAAACTTGGTGCCAAACTCTTCCCATGGGTTCATGGTGCACTGCTTGATACCCAGAGAGATACGACGACGTTCTTCGTCGATATCCAGGATCATCACATCAATCTCGTCACCTACCTGAACCACTTTGGATGGGTGGATGTTTTTGTTAGTCCAGTCCATTTCGGATACGTGAACCAGACCTTCAACGCCTTCTTCCAGCTCGGCGAAACAACCGTAGTCAGTCAGGTTGGTTACGCGTGCTTTCACGATAGCGTTTTCAGGGTAACGGTCGTTGATGCTGACCCATGGATCATCACCCAGCTGTTTCAGACCCAGAGATACACGGTTACGCTCACGGTCGAATTTCAGCACTTTAACGTCGATTTCGTCACCAACAGCAACGATTTCGCTTGGATGCTTGATACGCTTCCACGCCATGTCAGTGATGTGCAGCAGGCCGTCAACACCGCCCAGATCTACGAATGCACCGTAGTCGGTCAGGTTCTTAACGATACCTTTAACAGACTGACCTTCCTGCAGGTTGGCCAGCAGCTCTTCACGTTCCTGGCTGTTAGCCGCTTCCAGAACCGCACGACGGGAAACCACAACGTTGTTACGCTTGGCATCCAGTTTGATAACTTTAAATTCCAGCTCTTTACCTTCCAGGTGTGCTGTGTCGCGTACCGGACGTACGTCAACCAGAGAACCTGGCAGGAAGGCGCGGATGTTTTTCAGATCAACGGTGAAACCACCTTTAACTTTACCGTTGATGATACCCATGACCATTTCGTCAGCTTCGAAGGCTTTTTCCAGCTCTTTCCAGCTTTCAGCGCGTTTGGCTTTCTCACGGGACAGTTTAGTCTCACCGAAACCGTCTTCTACGGCTTCCAGAGATACCTGAGTCTCGTCACCTACGGCTACTTCCAGTTCGCCTTTTTCGTTCAGGAACTGGCTGCGTGGAATAACAGCTTCTGATTTCAGGCCAGCGTTAACAGTTACCCAGTCACTGTCGATATCAACAACGGTACCAGTGACGATGGAACCAGCCTGCATGTCCAGTTCTTTAAGGGATTCTTCAAAGAGTGCTTCAAAGCTTTCGCTCATGCGTATTTCCTGTGTGTTACGGCGGGTCTCAGGGGTTAAAAAGCGAGACGCACACCTGCCAGATAGCCAGATATCTGGGGTTAGTCAGTTTTAAAAAGTGGTCGTACCCTCCCCGTTACGGAGCTGACGGACACGCCACCTTCATCTCAGATCAGTCCTGCTTCACGGACAAGATTCAGTACCTGATCGCACACGTCATCAATGCTCATTGACGTACTGTCGATCACAACAGCATCCTCTGCCGGCTTCAACGGAGCCACGGCACGGTTGCTGTCCCGCTCATCTCGAGCGCGGATGTCTTCGATAAGGGCGGGCAAACTAGCACTTATGCCTTTTTCAGTCAACTGTTTGTAGCGCCGGTTTCCGCGTTCTTCCGCACTGGCGGTCAGGAACACCTTAACCGGTGCGTCGGTGAATACCACAGTGCCCATATCACGGCCATCGGCAATCAGGCCCGGAGCCGCACGGAAGTCGCGCTGGCGCTGCAACAGAGCCTCGCGCACTGCCGGCAAGGCGGCGACCTGAGAGGCCAGACTACCGACCTCTTCGGTACGTATAGTAGTCGTGACATCATCACCTTCAAGAATCACTTTCACCCCGTCCGGGGTTGGCTCAAATTTCACATCGAGCGCGGCGGCCACGGCGGCCACGGCAGCCTCGTCAGTGAGTACAATCGACTTACGGTCCGCAGCCAGGCCTGTGATGCGGTACAAAGCACCGCTGTCGAGCAGCTGCCAGCCCAGTGTTTCTGCCAGCCGGGCACAGACGGTACCTTTGCCGGCACCGGACGGACCATCAATGGTAATAACGGCTGCCTGAATATTAGTCATCGTTATTACCCCTCACTGACACGGATATTCAGACCGGCATTATTGGCCAGTTCGATAAACCCCGGAAAGGACGTTGCCACATTCGCGCAATCCAGTATGCGGATGGTGCCGCAACCGCGCAGTGACGCCATAGCAAAGCTCATGGCGATGCGATGATCATGATGAGTCACAATATCGCCTTCACCAAATACCGCAGTATTCATTCCCTGACTGCCTTTACCCTGAATACGGGCGCCATCGTCTGTGCCTCTGGCATCAACCCCCAGAGTCACAAGACCATCCACCATGGCCTGAATACGGTCACTTTCTTTCACCCGCAATTCTTCAGCACCGGTCAGCACGGTTTCACCTTCTGCACAGGCAGCGGCAATAAACAGGGCCGGGAATTCATCAATCGCCAACGGCACCTGATCTTCCGGAATATGAATACCTTTCAGCTGAGCGCTGCGTACCCGGATATCGGCCACCGGTTCTCCACCCACTTCGCGTTCGTTCAGAATCTCAATATTGCCGCCCATGGCTTTCAGAATATTGATAACACCAATACGGGTCGGATTGATGCCCACATGCTCCAGCGTGATATCAGAGCCTTCCGCAATACTGGCGCCGACCATATAGAAGGCGGCGGATGAAATATCAGACGGCACATCAATACTGGTTGCCGTCAGCTCACCACCGGACTGAATACGCACGGTACTGCCGTCTACTTCAACCTTATAGCCAAAGCCTTTCAGCATGCGCTCAGTATGATCCCGGGTTGGCGCCGGTTCGGTCACAGACGTCTCACCTTGCGCATACAGACCCGCCAGCAGCACACAGCTCTTGACCTGGGCACTGGCCATGGGCAGATCATAATGAATGCCTTTCAGTTGATTCGCACCGTACACTTTGATGGGTGGACGACCACCCTCGGCGGTATCGACTTTCGCGCCCATCAGACGCAGAGGGTCGGCGACCCGGCCCATAGGCCGTTTGGACAGAGATTCATCGCCACTCATTTCCACATCAAAGCTCTGACCCGCCATCAGTCCGGCCAGCAGACGCATGGAAGTACCTGAGTTGCCCACGTACAGGGTATTCGGCGGTGCCTGCAAACCATGCAGGCCGACGCCATGAATCGTCACCCGGCCACGATGAGGACCTTCAATAACCACCCCCATATCACGGAAAGCCTGCAGGGTGGCGAGACTGTCTTCTCCTTCCAGGAAACCGCTGACTTCTGTGGTGCCGTTGGCCAGCGACCCAAGCATGATGGAACGGTGTGAGATGGATTTATCGCCCGGCACACGGAAGCTGCCGGATAATGCCCCACCCGGGGCGGCCAGATAATTTACGGAGGCTGTTTTCATAGGATCAACATAGGCCCTGCGGGCGAGAATTTTAGAAAAGTGATCGCGCGCCACTTTAGCACGGGTTAACACCCCCATCACGGTGGTGGTGTCTTCCTGTTCAATGGCTGAACGCAGAAAGGCGAGATCATGGCTGAACAGGTCCAGTGTCTTCAGCACCTGCTCTTTATTGGCGGAGAAAATATCGCGCCACATGACCGGACTGCTGGCAGCAATGCGGGTAAAATCGCGGAAGCCGCCGGCAGCGTAATTAAAAATTTCTTTATTTTCATGGCGGTTTGCCAGCGTATCCACCAACGAATAGGCCAGCAAATGCGGCAGATGGCTGGTTGCTGCCAGCACTTCGTCATGATGGGACACTGACATTTCTTCAATATCCGCATCCACGGCCTGCCAGGCATCTTTGACCAGTGCCAATGCCTGCGGGTCTGTGCCCGCTGTTGGTGTAAGAATCACTTTATGCCGGACGTACAGGTTTTCATCCGCAGCCTGAACACCGCTGCGTTCCGAGCCGGCAATCGGATGCCCGAGTACAAATTTTGTAAAGTCTTTGCCCAGTACCGCCTGCACATCCCGTAAGACAGAGCCCTTAACCGAGCCCACGTCGGTTAATACGGTATGGCTGCTCAAGCCGGGTTTCAGATCTTCCAGCACCTGACGCACAGCCAGTATCGGCACGGAAATAATAACCAGGTCGGCATCCTTCACCGCTGATGTCAGCTCTGTACTGAAATCGTCAATCAGTCCAACACGCAGGGCTTCCTGCATGGAATCGAGATTACGGTCGTAACCGGTGACATGTTGCAGACAACCTCTGGCCCGCAGTCCTTTGACCCACGAGCAGCCAATCAGCCCCAGACCAATAACAGCGATACGCGGAATATAAAAACCGGCTTCAGCACTCAAGACAATACCGTTTTCAAAGCATTAATGAATTTTTCATTCTGCGGCCCGGTACCCACCGTCACCCGCAGATAGCCGGGCATATCATAATTGCCCACCGGACGGATAATCACGCCCTGCTGCAGCATATTCTGATACACCGTATGTTCATCCGTAGAATCCGGTACTTTGAAACTTATGAAGTTACCGACTGACGGAATATAACGGAGTTTCAGCTGTTCAAAAACAGCCTCCAGCTGTTTCATTCCGGCTTTATTCTCAGCCAGCGTGCCGGCTACATATTCTTCATCCGCCAGAGCGGCTGTCGCCGCTTTCAGCGCAGCAGAATTCACATTAAACGGTGGACGTACACGGTTCAGCAGATCCGCTATGTCAGGACTGGAAACACCATAACCGACCCTCAATGCGGCGAGCCCGTAAGCTTTGGAGAAAGTACGGGCCACCACCAGATTGGGATACTGACAGAGCAGCGAAATCCCATCGGGATAATCGGGCTCGTCCACGTATTCAAAATAGGCTTCGTCCAGCAATACCAGCACATGCTCCGGTACATTATTCAGAAACTCAACCACCTCACTGCGGCTGAGCCAGGTACCGGTCGGGTTATTAGGGTTGGTGACAAAGACGATTCGGGTGCGGTCGTTAATCGCTGCTGCCATGGCTTTCAGATCATGACCGAAATCCACCGCCGGAACCTGTATGCATTCCGCGCCCACCATTTTGGCGACCAGACCATAGATCGCAAAAGAATGTTGAGATACCACGATATTGTCGCCGTCATTGACGAACACACGAACAATAAAATCCAGAATATCGCTGGAACCGTTCCCCAGCGTAATCTGTTCCGGCCGGATACCCAGTTTTTGACACAGAGCCGTCTTCAGCTCAAAACCGGCACCATCCGGATAGAGAGTGACTTCCTGCAGGGATTCTTCGACTGCCGCCAGGGCTTTCGGGCCGGGGCCCATCGGGTTTTCATTACTCGCCAGCTTGACGATATCCGCCTCATCCAGCCCCAGTTCTCGGGCCAGTTCGTCAATGGGCTTGCCCGGCTGGTAAGGCTTCAGAGCCTGTACACCAGGAACCGCCAATTGTGTAAAGTCGACTGTCATTATCTTGCCTCAGATCGCTTTCCCCCGGGGGGAAGCTGTTGTCAGAGCACTGCTCTGGGATAAGAGCCGAGCCATTTAAAGTCCAGCGCGACGTTACGCAAGGCTTCCATCACAGGCGCAATCTGCTGGTCTTTGATATGACCCTCAAAATCAATAAAAAATACGTAATTCCAGGTACCATTGCGGGCCGGCCGCGTTTCTATGCGGGTCAGACTGATGCCCGCATTATGAAATGGCTCCAGCACCTGATACAGAGCCCCCGGCTGATTACGGTTGGCCACCAGAATCGACGTTTTGTCATCGCCAGCCGGCTCGGTTTCTTCCCGCCCGATGATCAGAAAACGGGTGGTATTGTCCGGACGATCTTCGATGTTGGCTGACTGAACCACCAACTCATACAACTCAGCCGCGGCCTCACTGGCAATGGCTGCAGAATCCGCCGTCTGACTGGCTAATCTTGCCGCTTCGGCATTGGAACTGACAGCCACACGCTCAACACCAGGAAAGTGTTGATCCAGCCACAGCCGACACTGCCCCAGAGACTGAGCGTGAGAATAGATACGCCGGATCGTCTGCCCGGGCTGTTTAATCAATAAATGATGGTGAATGCGCAGTGTTACTTCGCCACAGATTTTCAGGCTGGAGTCGAAGAAACTGTCATGGGTATGAGTCACCACGCCTTCGGTCGAATTTTCCACCGGCACGACGCCATAGTTAGCCGCACCACTTTCCACTTCGCGGAACACATCGGCAATGGACACTTCACCACGACACTGAACGGCATGACCAAAGTGTTTAACGGCCGCCTGCTGGGTAAAGGTGCCTTCCGGGCCCAGGTACGCAACCTGCAATGGTTCTTCCAGAGCCAGACACTGGGACATAATCTCGCGGAACAGGCGTGCCATGGACTCATCGGCCAGCGGACCGGTATTACGTGCCATCACTTTACGTAACACCTGCGCTTCCCGCTCCGGCCGGTAAAAGGTGACATGCTGACCGGGTTCAGCATACCGCTGCTTCACCTCGGCCACATCCTGAGCACACTTAGCCCGCTGATTAATTAACTGCTGAATCTGCTGATCCAGTGAATCAATCTGTTGTCGCAGTGCATCCAGCTCCTGCGCTTCTGTCTGCCCATCACTCATAGTGCCTGAAGCCTTTTCCGCCTGAGTCCTGTGTATTAGCCATGTCGCTGTGCAAAATCTGCCATAAAGGCAATCAGCGCATCCACCGCATCTTCTGAGACCGCGTTATAAATGGAAGCACGCATACCACCGACACTGCGGTGACCCGCCAGATTCAACAGCCCCGCCGCTTCACTTTCCGCCAGGAAGGTTTTATCCAGCCCGGCATCCGCCAGAGTAAAGGGGACATTCATTTTCGAGCGGTTATTAACAGCCACGGGATTGGCATAGAAATCATTGCCATCAATAAAACCATAGAGCTTGGCCGCTTTACGTCCGTTGATTTCTGCCATGGCTGACAGACCACCCTGTTCTTTCAGCCACTCAAACACCAGCCCGGCCAGATACCAGCTATAAGTAGGCGGCGTGTTGTACATAGAGGCGGCATCCGCGGCGACTTTATAGTCGAACATGGTCGGCGTGCCGGCAATGGTCTGCCCCAGCAGGTCATCACGCACAATCACCACACACAGGCCTGCCGGCCCGATATTCTTTTGCGCACCTGCGTAGATCAGACCGTATTTTGAGACATCCAGTGGCTCAGACAGAATACTGGATGAGAAGTCGGCCACCAGAGGCTTATCGCCTGTTTCCGGAATGTAATCAAAGGCCACGCCGCCAATGGTCTCATTCGGAGTGTAATGAACATAGGATGCGCCATCTGACAGGTTCAGTTCAGACTGCGCTGGTGCCGAGGTAAAATGATCAGCCTCCGTTGTCGCCGCCACATTCACGTCACCATAACGTCTGGCCTCAGCAATGGCTTTTTTCGACCATTGCCCGGTATTAATGTAATCCGCCTGATAACCGCCCGGCTCGCCACGGAACAGATTCATCGGCACCATAGCAAACTGACTGCTGGCGCCCCCCTGCATGAACAGGACTTTATAATTGGCCGGTATCGCCAGCAATTCGCGCAGATCCTGCTCCGCTTTCTCCGCCACGGAAACAAATTCTTTGCTGCGGTGACTCATTTCCATCACAGACAGGCCCTTACCGTGCCAGTCTGTCATTTCTTCACGTGCCCGTTCCAGAACGGCAGTCGGCAAGGCGGCCGGACCGGCACAGAAATTAAACGCTCGACTCATTGGTTGTACTCTGGTTGTACTCTTAATATCGGCCCGGAACGGGCCGGATCATAATGATTGGTTGTATCTTCGGCGCTGTTGCGCAGCGGCCAGCAGGGCAAACAGGATACCGGCCATACCACCGGCGACAATGGCCAGCGCCAATATCAGCGTTTTCCGGGGTTTCACTGCTCTCAGCGGAACAATAGCGGGCTGATCAACTTCCGCAAAGCGCACCTGATCCCACTTTATCTGAGTGCTTTTCAGGGTGTCGGATTTCCACAGCAGCTCCGGCAAGCCATTGATATACAGATCTTCGTTCCCCTCAGAACGGGCGCGTAATTCCGCAACTTCCGCACTCAGAGCTTTGGCACCCATCATATAAAGTGGTGGTGCATTACTGACTAAAACCCGCTCCCCACTATACAAAGGTTTCTGCTGATTAATGGTTCTGGCAATGGCAACGGCTTCCTGTAACTGCAGCAGACGCCGTTGCTTATCCGCCTGATAAGCGGTCCGCATCTGCTCTGCCTTTAATTCCCATTCGTCCAGCTGAGCATCAATGGTCAGCTCAACAGAATGAATAACTTCCTCACGGTTGCGCTGCAACAGATACTCGCTGAACCGGTTCAGCACCTCAGCCGACAACACCTGATCTTCCAACTGAAAGGACAGTTTAAGAAACAAATCCGAGTCCTTGGAATCCGAATACTTAAGCCGCTCGGCGAACAGGCTGTAATTCTGCTCTTCCGATATATCCGGGTTGTAAATCAACGCTTTCAGTTGCTCATTATCGGAATTAATCAGCTCACGATAAAAAGAACGGATGACGCTTCCCGCCATGGCCTTGGTACGCACCAGCTGAAAGGCAGCTTCCGGCGACAGAGCAATATTATTACCCAGTATATCTTTCAGCCGCGGCTGATTCAGTTGCAATAAATCCGCCGGCATCACGCTCTTGTAGACAACTTCCGTTTCATAGACCGGGCTGGCCTTGAGCAAATAGCCCAGCGCCAGCACGATGGCCACAATCACAGTACCAATCACCCAGTACCACTTAGCTTTAATGTCATCAATGAGATCAAACAGATCGATCTCATCGCTGTCTCTGACATCAGGCTCCTGCGTCCTTGGCTTCATAGAACTGATCACTCCTCATCCGTCGTTTGCGGTGTGACTTCCGGATCCAGATGTTCGTCATCGTCATCACAGATACGCTCAACACCAACCAGTTTTTCTTTTTCCGCTACTTTAATCAGCGTCACACCCTGGGTGTTACGCCCCAGTACGGAAACGCCTTCAACCGGCGTCCGCACCAGGGTGCCCTGGTCACTGATGAGCATGACTTCATCTTCATCAAACACCTGCACGGCGCCGACCAACGGACCATTACGCTCGCTGGTGACCATGGCGATCACCCCCTGAGTGCCACGCCCTTTGGTGGGGAATTCAGTGACGGCTGTGCGTTTACCAAAACCACGCAGGGAGGCGGTCAGTACTGAACCACCTTCCGCCGGAATAATCAGCGAAATAACTTTCTGCCCTTCGGCCAGTTTAATCCCCCGCACGCCCCGTGCCGTGCGGCCCATGGCACGCACATCAGACTCTTTGAAACGTACCGCTTTACCGGCATCTGACAGCATCAGAATATCCTGCGTGCCATCGGTAATCGCGACACCGACCAGCCAGTCACCTTCGTCCAGTTCGCAGGCTATCAGACCGGATGAACGCGGACGGCTGAACTGGTCCAGCGTGGTTTTCTTCACCGTACCGTTGGCGGTCGCCATAAAGACAAACTGATCTTCACGATATTCATCCACCGGCAGAATACTGGTGATACGCTCACCTTCCGCCAGATTCAGTACGTTAACAATCGGGCGGCCTTTAGCATTACGGCCAGCCTGGGGAATATCATAAACCGTCAGCCAGTAAACCTTACCGGCATCGGTGAAACACAGCACGGTATCGTGACTGTTGACCACCAGCATACGTTCGACAAAGTCTTCGTCTTTAACGGCCGTGGCAGATTTACCTTTACCGCCGCGGCGCTGAGCCTGATAGGTATCCATCGGCTGAGTTTTGGCATAACCGCCATGGCTCAGGGTCAATACCAGCGTTTCTTCCGGAATCAGATCCGCCATCGTCAGATCACGTTTCTGCGCGATGATTTCGGTGCGGCGGTCATCACCATACTCTTCGCGGATGGCTTCCAGCTCTTCACGAATCACCTGCATCAAACGTTCTGAGCTGCCCAGAATCTCCAGATATTCAGCAATTTCTTCCAGTTTCAGCTGATACTCTTCGATCAGCTTCTCATGCTCCAGCCCGGTCAGCTTCTGCAGACGCAGATCCAGAATGGCCTGAGCCTGAGCCGGCGACAGATGATAAATGCCATCGCGGAAACCGTATTCCTCCGGCAGATCATCCGGGCGACAGGCATCTTCGCCAGCACGTTCCAGCATATCCAGCACATCGCCCGGCTGCCACGGCGTGGCCACTAAGCGTTCTTTCGCTTCTGCTGCCGTCGGGGATTTTTTAATCAGCTCGATCACCGGATCAATATTAGCCAGCGCCAGCGCCAGACCTTCCAGAATGTGGCCGCGTTCACGGGCTTTACGCAGATCGTAAATGGTACGGCGGGTCACCACTTCACGCCGGTGCGTGACAAAGGCTTCCAGCAGCTGCTTGAGATTCAGAATTTTTGGCTGGCCATCGACCAGTGCCACAGTATTAATACCAAACACACCCTGCAACTGGGTTTGTGCGAACAGATTGTTTAGGATGACTTCCGGCACTTCCCCGCGGCGCAGTTCCACAACAATGCGCATACCGTCTTTATCGGACTCATCGCGCAGCTCGCTGATGCCTTCAAGCTTTTTGTCTTTTACCAGTTCGGCGATTTTTTCAATCAGACGGGCCTTGTTCACCATGTAAGGGATTTCGGTGAACACAATGCTGACTTTGCCGTTCTTCTCATTCTCTTCGAAGATATGGCGGGCGCGCAGATAAATGCGGCCACGGCCGGTCCGGTAGGCATCAATGATACCTTCACGGCCATTAATAAAGGCACCGGTCGGGAAGTCCGGCCCGGGGATATATTCCATCAGCTGGTCGATATCCAGATCCGGATCATCAATCAATGCCAGACAGCCGGTCAGTACTTCCTTCAGGTTGTGCGGCGGAATATTGGTCGCCATCCCCACCGCAATACCGGAGGAGCCGTTGACCAGCAGGTTCGGCACCCGGGTCGGCAGGACTTCCGGAATCTGTTCGGTGCCATCGTAGTTCGGCACCCAGTCCACGGTTTCTTTATCGATATCCGCCAGCATGTCATGGGCGATTTTTTCCATCCGCACTTCGGTGTAACGCATTGCCGCGGCAGAGTCACCGTCGATGGAACCAAAGTTGCCCTGACCGTCCACCAGGGTGTAACGCATGGAAAAGTCCTGCGCCATCCGCACGATGGTGTCATATACCGCAGAGTCACCGTGAGGGTGGTATTTACCGATCACGTCACCGACCACACGGGCGGATTTTTTGTAAGGCTTATTCCAGTCGTTGCCAAGAATATTCATCGCGTGCAGCACCCGGCGGTGAACCGGCTTCAGGCCGTCGCGTACGTCCGGCAGTGCCCGCCCTACAATCACGCTCATGGCGTAATCGAGATACGATTGCTGCAGCTCGTCTTCAATGTTAATCGGAAGAACTTCTTTGGCTAACTCACCCATAGATTTTCGGCCTGTTCTGTGCGGATCACCCAGTTATCGTGACGTGCGGATGATTCTGTCCTTGTGATTGTCGGGCCAGCCAGAGCGGGCCCCTGTATAAACCGCCGAATCATACCATAAATCAACAAGATACCTAACAGGGCTGATGACAACCCGGGACACTATTTGAACAGAGACGTCAGGGATACAGCGGTTTATAATCAGCGCATCTACGATTGCACAGGAACAGGGCCAATGCAGGCAGATCTGAAGCTCAACGCACGCTGGGTCATCCCGATGACGGATGAAAGTGCATCGGTGCTGGAGCATCAGTCCATTTACATCCGGGACGGCAAAATCCTCTGCGTCCAACCCACAGCAGAGGCTGGTCCTGACGCGGCGCAGACACTGGATCTGGCGGACCAGGTCGTCCTGCCCGGTTATATTAATGCGCACGGCCACGCGGCCATGTCACTGTTCCGCGGCATGGCTGATGATCTGGCGCTGATGACCTGGCTGCAGGAACACATCTGGCCCGCAGAAGGCCGCTGGGTCGATGAAGATTTTGCCGCCGCCGGTACCCGTCTTGCCATCAGTGAAATGCTGAGATGCGGCACAACCACCTATGCCGACATGTACTTTTATCCGGCACCCGCCGCTGAAGTGGCGCTGGCGGCCGGTATCCGCCACGTAAGCTTCACACCGATTCTGGATTTCCCCACCAACTTTGCCCAGAACGCCGATGAATACATCAAAAAAGCGCTGGCGGTACACGACCGCTATCGTCACCATGAGCTGCTGACCTTCGGCCTCGGGCCGCATGCCCCTTACACCGTCTCCGATGGCCCGCTGCGGCAGATCAAGACCCTGGCTGACCAGCTCAGCATGCCGGTGCAGATTCATCTGCATGAAACCGCCTCAGAGGTCAGCGAAAGCGAGCAGAAATTTGGTTGCCGGCCGACCCGGCGACTGGCCGATCTGGGCTTTATGACGGACAACCTGAGCTGCGTGCATATGACGCAGATCAACGAGGAAGACATCGCCATCCTGCAACATAGCGGCGCATCCGTGGTGCACTGCCCTGAGTCCAATCTCAAGCTGGCCAGCGGTTTCTGCCCGGCCCAGCAGTTATTGACCGGCGGCATCAATCTGGCTCTGGGCACAGACGGCGCTGCCAGCAACAATGATCTGAATATTCAGGGTGAGATGAAAACCGCCGCCATGCTGGCGAAAGCGGTCGCCGCAGATGCCGGTGCCATACCGGCAGCCAAAGCTCTGTATATGGCCACCATGGGCGGCGCCCGGGCACTGTGCCTGGAAGATCAGACCGGTTCTCTGGAGCCCGGTAAATGGGCCGACATTCAGGCCGTGTCGCTGAACAATATTGCCCAGCAACCACTCTATGATCCGGTGTCACAGCTGGTGTATACCGACAGCAGCCGCCATGTCACTCATCTGTGGGTTGCTGGTAAACTGCTGCTCGATCAGGGCCGGCTGACCACACTGAATGAGCAGGCCATCCAGACAGAAACAACCCGTTGGGCAGACAAAATCAAAGCCGGCTGAGGCCAGCCACGGCACACAGAAGCAGGAAACAGTATGCAACAGATTCACAGTGACAGGCCTGATCAGACGAACGTTGATCAGGCGGAAATATCCAAATTTGAAAGCGCAGCCACCCGCTGGTGGGACACAGAGAGCGAATTCAAACCCCTGCATGATATCAACCCACTGCGCACAAACTATGTCGACAGCATTGCGCCACTGGCCGGTAAAAAAGTACTCGATGTTGGCTGTGGCGGCGGCATTCTGAGTGAAGGCATGGCACGGCGCGGCGCAGAAGTCACCGGCATTGATATGGGGGAAGCCAATCTCAATACCGCCAGACTGCACGCCCTGGAATCCGGCATCAGTGTCGACTACCGGCATATCACAGTGGAGCAACTGGCCGCGGAACAACCGGAAAGCTATGACATCGTGACCTGTCTGGAGATGCTTGAGCACGTGCCCGATCCGGAATCCATCCTGCGTGCCTGCCATGCACTGGTCAAACCCGGCGGACACGTGTTTTTTTCCACCATCAACCGCAACCCCAAAGCCTACGCCCTGGCGATTATTGGCGCCGAATACATTATGAAAATGCTGACACCCGGCACCCATGATTATCATAAGTTTATCAAGCCCAGCGAACTGACCCGCTGGTGCCGCAGCACCGGGCTGCAGGTCACCCACATGACCGGCATGGTGTACAACCCGCTGACTAAGGTATACAGCCTGAAAGATCACGATGTCAGCGTGAACTACCTGATGGCCTCGGTGAAACCCGGTTAATTATATGTCCCGACCCGCCGCCATACTGTTTGATCTGGACGGAACCCTGGCTGATACCGCCCCGGACTTCATCGACGTCGTCCACAGCCTGCGTGCAGAAGATCATCTGCCGCCGCTCACAGACGACGCCATTCGCCAGCAGGTCAGTAACGGTGGTTTCGCCCTCGCCTGCCTGACCTGGGACCTGGCCGCTGACGACCCGCAGGCCGGTCCGTTACGCCAGCGCCTGCTGGACCGCTACGAACAGCTGATCGGGCGCCGCGGCCGTGTATTTCCGGGATTTGAGGAAGTACTGCCGGTGCTGGAAGAACGCGGCATTCACTGGGCCATTGTGACCAACAAGCCGCGTCTGTATACCGACCTGCTGCTGCCCCGGATCAATCTCCGCTGCGAAGTCGTTATCTGCCCGGAAGACGTTGAACAGCGTAAACCGGCGCCGGATGCGTTATTCAAAGCCGCGGCACAACTTGGCGTTGCCCCTGACCACTGCTGGTATGTCGGTGATCACATCCGCGACATGGAAGCTGCCCGTGCCGCAAAGATGGTGAGCATTGCCGCCACCTTCGGTTACATCGAAGACTCCGATGACCCGCTCAGCTGGAACGCCGATCATTACATCGGGACCCCACAGGCCCTGTTGTCATTGCTGACTCATTAAACGGGCGGCAAAGCGGCAACCAGATGTTGCCGCTTTGCCGTTCAGTGATTGCAAGTACGGCCTGAAACAGGCCGGTTCAAGCCAAATAAAAGGTAAAAACATGGTAGAAAACGCCCAGCCCCTCGCAGATCGCGTCATTTTAGTGACAGGTGCCGGTTATGGTATTGGCCGCACGGCAGCACTCACCTACGCCCGCGCCGGTGCCACAGTCATTCTGCTTGGCCGCACCCAGGAAGCGCTCAACGATACCTATGACCTGATTGAGGCAGAATCCCTGCCCCAGCCGGCGGTGCTGCCCTTTGATCTGGAAGAAAGCGATGAAGACAAATACCGCCTGCTGGCAGAAGCCATCGACGAGAACTTCGGCCATCTGGACGGCGTCCTGCTGAACGCAGGCGTACTGGGCCAGCGTGCGCCGCTGCAGACCTACCACTGGGAGACCTGGCAAAAGGTCATGCAGATTAACGTTAACGGTCAGTTTGCGCTGATCAAACATCTGCTGCCACTGCTGCAGGCGGCACCGGCAGACGCTTCTGTGATCTTTACCAGCAGCTCAGTGGGCCGCCAGGGGCGCGCTTACTGGGGCGCTTACTCGGTTTCCAAATTTGCCACCGAAGGCCTGATGCAGGTGCTGGCAGACGAGCTGGAGAACACCAGTCAGGTACGCGTTAACAGCCTCAATCCCGGGGGCACCCGCACCACCATGCGTGCCATGGCCTATCCCGCCGAAGACCCGGCCAGCGTACCGGAAGCGGAAGACATTATGCCGGCTTATCTGTATCTGATGAGCCCGCAATCCGGCGATATTCATGGCCAGGCCCTGAACGCCAGAGACCTGGCCGAAACACTGGCCTGATTGCCCGGTTTAACCCAACCAACCGTCACGGTACCGGCACCGGGCGGTTGATTTTCAGCCATTTTCTTGGCGAATGCAGAAAACAATCGTTCGTCAAATAGTCAACAAATTGCTCCCAAAAAACCCAATAATTCAATAAATTACTGATTTTTAAAGACTTTTTAAGAATGAAAAGTCTGGCACAGAAATCGCTTACTACCCGTCAGGTAATGTTTTAGCTGGACGAGGTAGCTCATGGTCAGTCCGTTACACAGCAACGGTCGTGCAGAATTGCAGGACGATAAGGTCGTCACATCCCTGGGAGAAATGGCCACACGGCCGGATATCCGCCCGGAATTATTGCTGCGTCTGTCCGGTAAGCTGCAGACAACGCTGGAACTGTCGCAGCTGCTGGAAATCTTCTTTGATGAGATGCAGCAGGCGGTCCTCGTGGATGGTATGAGCTTCAGCCACAGCGGTAATAACCTGCTCCTCAGTTACGGCCGCAACAGTGTTCACAGTGCCAGTTACCGCCTGCAGACCCATCAGGATTACATGGGGGATCTGGTATTTCACCGCTCGACCCGTTTCCGTGAACACGAACTCGCCAATATTGAAGGGCTGTTGTCAACCCTGGTGTATCCCATGCGCAATGCCCTGCGCTATCACGAAGCGCTGGCAGCGTCCTTCCGCGATCCGCTGACCGGTGCCGGCAACCGGGTTGCACTGGACCGTACCCTCACCCGCGAACTGGAACTGGCCAAACGCCATGGGCAGAACCTGTCCATTCTGATGCTGGATCTGGATCACTTTAAGCTGGTGAATGATGAATATGGCCACAGCATGGGTGATCAGGTTCTGAAGGAAGCCGCCAGCTGCATGACGAACTGCATCCGTCAGACCGATATGTGCTTCCGTTACGGCGGCGAAGAATTTCTGATCCTGCTGAGCAATGCCGAAAGCGCCGGCGCTTTACGTATTGCCGAACGTATCCGTAAAAGCATCGGAGCGCTGGCGTTCAACAATGACAAAGGCTCTCTGCAGATCACCTGCAGCGTCGGTTGCGCCACCATGAATCTGGATGACAGCGTTGACAGTCTGATCCAGCGTGCTGACGATGCCCTGTATATGGCCAAACGCAATGGCCGCAACCGCGTCATCTGCGATACTGACGAGATGGAAATACCGGCGGAACAGACCGAACGACGCTGATGACAGGCTGCTCAGGCAATAAAGAATGGCAGAAATAAAGAATGCCAGACAAAAACACCGGCAATCGCCGGTGTTTTTGTCTTCACGGTCTGCCATAAAAGCCCATCAGACTTTTTTCTTCGGCCGGGCAGCCGCTTTAGTGCTGCGTCTCGGATTGGCATGCTGTCGGATTTTCTGCCGCTTGGCAACGCGCTGAAACTGCTCTTTCTCACGGCCAATCATGCGCTTGGTTTTCTTGCGCTCCATGCCGACCAGATCCGCCAGATCGTTCACTTCACGCTGGCCCAGTTCAACCCAGGTCCCCACCGGCACATTGGATGGCAGGAAAATACAACCATAGCGGACGCGCTTCAGACGGCTGACCGTCACATCCTGGCTTTCCCACAGACGGCGGACTTCGCGGTTTTTACCTTCCATCAGCACCACGTGATACCACTTGTTCTGCCCTTCACCATCGAAATAACGCACATCGGTGAAACGGGCCATACCGTCTTCCAGTAACACCCCTTCCTTCAGACGTTCGATCATGGCGTCGTCGACCTCGCCGCGCACCCGCACAGCGTATTCGCGGTCAACACCGGACGATGGGTGCATCAGCTTGTTGGCCAGATCACCATCCGTGGTAAACAGCAGCAGACCACTGGTGTTGATGTCCAGCCGGCCAATGTTAATCCAGCGTTCACCTTTGGTTTTCGGGAGATGGTCAAATACGGTTGGCCGGCCTTCCGGATCGTTGCGGGTACAGACTTCACCCACCGGCTCGTTGTACACCAGCACGCGGCGGCTGGTTCCGGCATCTTCCAGGTTCAGTAAGCGTCCATCCACCCGGATTTCATCGAAGCGGGTGGCGCGGTCACCAAGCTGAGCTTTTTTGCCATTGACCGTGACACGGCCGTCGGCAATCCAGCGTTCGGCTTCGCGGCGCGAAGCAATACCGGCAACGGCTAATAATTTCTGAATTCGTTCATTCATCAGGTTCGTTTTCCTCACCTGTCTCTGCGTCGTCATCTTCCGACGATGCGGCACCAGAGCTCTGGTTACTTTCTTCCGTCCGCAGACGGGGTTCCTGGTGACTATCCGTCTCACCAAACACAGACGGCGCGCTCTCCACCACGGAGGCTGCCGGCTGAGCATCATCAGTTAAGGCGTCAGGGTCAGCGTCATCATCGCTAACGCCGGCATCCTCGCTGACCGCCACGGCAGAGTCACTGTCCTGTGCGGGTGTTTCCCCGCCATTATCTGTGTCTGCACCGCCATCGGCGCTGTTTTCGTCCTGCGATTCCTCTGCCGGCGCATCGCCGTCAGCGTCGCTATTCTGTTCTTCCTGAGCGGTTTTTTCCAGCCTCTCCAGCAGATCACCGATACTGCGTGTCGGGCGTTTTTCGCCCGCCGCGGCAACCGGATCTTCACCGTCTTCTTCATCGCGGTGAAAGAGGTTTTTCTCAACCCGGTCGACCATGGATTTTGCTGCTTCCAGATCGTCTTCGGTTTCAGACAATACATCCGCCCCACGCTGTGCCACTTCTTCCTCACTCTGGAATTCATATTCCTTAGCGGGTTCTTTGCGCGCGTCTGCGTCTTCACCCAACTCAAGTTTACGGTTGGCGTCATCCAGTTCCCGGATTTCCATCAGAGTCGGCAGCTCTTCCAGACTTTTCAGGCCGAAGTAATCCAGAAACTCTTTGGTGGTGGCATACATCGCCGGGCGTCCGGGCACATCACGGTGTCCGACGACCCGCACCCATTCCCGCTCCAGCAGGGTTTTCATAATGCCCGAGCTGACGACCACGCCACGTACATCTTCGATATCTCCGCGGGTAATCGGCTGACGGTATGCAATCAGTGCCAGAGTTTCCAGCAGCGCACGGGAATAGCGCTGCGGCCGTTCTTCCCACAGGCGGGCCACCCAGGGGGCGACATCCGTGCGCACCTGAAAACGGAAACCCGAGGCAACTTCGGCGAGTTCAATTCCCCGCCCGAGCAGATCATTTTTCAGCTCTGTCAGCGCTTCCCGGATATCCTGCGGAGCAGGTATTTCATGTTCTTCAAACAACGACTGCATACGCTCAACCGACAGCGGGCCACCGGCAGCCATCAGGGCGGCTTCCAGAATATTTTTTAACGGTTGCGTCATTCCACCTCTCCGCGGTTGCCGTCGTCATTGTTTTCGAATTCGCGGTAGGACGGTCCTTCCGCGGTCCGCTCTTCCCGTGCTCTGACGTGTATTAAACCCAGGGTTTCCTGCTGTACGATATCGATCAGCTGTTCTTTGACCAGTTCCAGTATCGCCAGAAAGGTCACCACCACACCCAGGCGCCCTTCTTCGGCATCAAAGAGGGCGCGGAAGGCGGTAAAATTACCGCCCTTCAGGCGCTCCAGCACCTCACTCATGCGTTCCCGGGTGGACAGTTGTTCACGCTGAATTTCATGATGCTCAAAGCGCTCGGCGCGGCGCAGCACCGCGGCAAACGCCAGCATCAGTTCTTTCATATCCACTTCCGGATGGATACGTTCCTGAATCCGGTCCGGGGCATCCACATCGGCAAGCCAGGTGTCACGTTCCAGCCGTGGCAGACTGTCGATGTCTTCCGCTGCGGTTTTAAAACGTTCGTATTCCTGCAGACGGCGGATCAGTTCTGCGCGCGGATCTTCTTCTTCGCCTTCTTCACCGTCTTCGCGGTTACGCGGTAACAGCACCCGGCTTTTAATCTCCGCCAGCATGGCGGCCATCACCAGGTATTCCCCGGCCAGTTCCAGTTGCATGGCCTGCATCATATTGATGTATTCCATGTACTGATCAACGATTTCAGAGACATTCACTTCCAGAATGTCGAGATTCTGTTTGCGGATCAGGTACAGCAGCAGATCCAGCGGACCCTCAAACTGTTCGAGAATAACTTCCAGTGCGTCCGGCGGGATGTACAGATCCAGCGGCAGCTGCGTCATGGGCTGCCCCTGCACCAGTGCAAACGGCATTTCCTGCTGCCCGGTCAGACCCGTGATACGCGTAAAGGCTTCCGCTGCGCGGGCCTTGTCATCCTCGGCCGCGGTTGTCGGGTTATTATCGTCCGGCTGATCGCTCATGTTCAGATTCCTGCAAGCCCCATGGCGGCGCGCACTTCCTTCAGCGTGGCACGGACTTCGTCCCGCGCCTGTTCTGCACCTTCAGTCAGAATCCGTTGCAATAACTCCGGATTCTCTTCGTATTGCGCTGCCCGTTCCCGGATCGGTGCCTGCTCTGCAATAATGGCTTCGGCCACTGGCTGCTTACATTCCAGACAGCCCCAGCCTGCATTACGGCACTGATTCTGTACCTGCTGCTGCGCTTCCTCGTCAGAATACAATAAATGCAGTTCCCATACAGGGCAGCGCTCAGGTTCGCCCGGATCGGATAAGCGGATGCGCGCCGGATCAGTCTGCATGGTGCGGACTTTCTTTTCGACATCTTCAGGCTCTTCGCGCAGGCGGATAATGTTGTTACCGGAATTGGACATTTTTTCACCGTCCACACCCGGCATACGCGCCGTATCGGTGAGAATCGACGACGGCTCCGCCAGAATGGTTTTTCCCAGGCCTTCCAGATACCCCAACAGGCGTTCTTTTTCGGCCAGCGTAAGACGCCCCTGCTCTTTTACCAGTGCGCGGGCGGTTTGCAGTGCCTCGTCATCGCCATGGGTCTGATGAGCGTCCAGTAACTGCCGGTATAAGGCACCGTTCTTTTTGCCCAGCTTGCGGATCGCGGCTTCAGCCTGGGCCTCAAAACCGTCATCACGACCGTACAGGTAGTTAAAACGCCGGGCGACTTCCCGGGCCATCTCCACATGCGGCGCCTGGTCGGCACCGACCGGCACGACGCCGGCACGGAAGGCCATAATGTCAGCGCCCTGCAGCAGCGGATAGCCGAGAAAACCATAAGTCCCCTGGCTGCGGTCGTGGAGTTTGTCCTGCATTTCTTTGTAGCCGGGCACCCGTTCAAGCCAGGCGGTCGGCGTAATCATGGATAACAACAGATGCAGCTCAGCCAGTTCCGGAATCTGGCTCTGTACAAATAATGTTGCTGAGCCCGGATTAACGCCCGCGGCCAGCCAGTCAATCAGCATACGGCGCGAGGATTCGCGGATGTCACTGTTGTCTTCGTAATCGGTGGTGAGGGCGTGCCAGTCAGCAATAAAGAAATAGCACTCATATTCGTGCTGCATGCGTATCCAGTTTTTCAGCACGCCATGATAATGGCCGAGATGTATGCTGCCGGTCGGGCGCATGCCCGACACTACCCGTCTGTGTGGTTCCACTTATCGGCTCCGCATCAGGCCAGTTTAAAAATACCAACGGCTTCGCGTACCTGCTCCAGCAGCGGCTGGCTGATAGCGCGGGCTTTGGCGGCACCTTTCTGCAGCTCAGCTTCGATATCCGCCGGGCGCGCCAACAGGTCGTTATAGCGTTCGCGGGCTTCTGCCAGCTCTGCATTCACCAGCTCAAACAGTTTTTTCTTGGCATCGCCCCAGCCAATGCCATCAGCAAAGGCCTGACGCATCTCGGCAATCTGCTCTTCATTGGCGAACGCCTGCCATACCTGAAATACCGTGGAGGTATCCGGGTCTTTCGCTTCGCCCGGCTCCAGCAGGTTGGTTTTGATCTTGTTGATGTGCTTTTTCAACTGCTTTTCGGTCAGAAACAGCGGAATGGTATTACCGTAACTTTTACTCATTTTACGGCCATCAAGCCCCTGCAGGACGGCGACGTTATCGTCCACCTGATAGTCCGGCAGCGTCAGCAGAGGTTCTTTTTTGCTGTAGATATGATTGAAACGCTGGGCAATATCACGGGCCATTTCCACATGCTGAATCTGGTCTTTACCGACCGGCACCACATTGGCGTTAAACATCAGGATATCGGCGGCCATCAGCACCGGATAACTGAACAGCCCCATGGTAATGGCTTTGTCGGCGTCTTCGCCTTCCGCCACGTTGGCATCGACCGCCGCTTTATAGGCGTGCGCCCGGTTCATCAGGCCTTTGGCGCAGACGCAGTTAAAAATCCAGGTCAGTTCGGTGATTTCACGGATATCTGACTGGCGGTAAAACACGGAGTTGTCGGTGTCCAGTCCCAGCGCCAGCCAGGTTGCGGCGATTTCCATACCGGACTGATGAACAGCCGCCGGGTCCTGGCATTTGATCAGCGCATGGTAATCGGCGAGAAAATAAAACGTCTCATTACTGGTGTCACGGCTGGCTTCAATTGCCGGACGGATGGCACCAACATAGTTACCGAGATGGGGGGTGCCTGTGGTGGTGATCCCGGTTAAAACGCGCTTTTTACTCATACTGGTTACTACTCGCAGATCATAAAGCGCGAATAATACCGGTTTTATTGTCAGGTTTCAGTCCCGGCTTACAGAAAGGCGGATGCATCCCCCACGCCCTGACGGGTTACCTCAGGAACCTCTTCCGTCATATCCACCACGGTGGTCGCCTCAAAGCCGCAGTAACCGCCATCAATCACCAGATCGACGTGATGCTCCAGCGTATCGCGGATGTCATAAGGATCGGACAGCGGCATATCGTCTCCCGGCATAATCAGTGAGCTGGTCATCAGCGGCTCGTTCATTTCTTCCAGCAACGCCATGGCAATTGCATTGTCCGGCACACGGATACCAATGGTGCGCTTTTTCGGATGCATCAGCAGGCGCGGTACTTCCCGGGTTGCTGGCAGGATAAAGGTGAACGCGCCCGGCGTATGGGCTTTCAGCAGACGATACTGGGTATTGTCGACCTTAGCAAAAGTCGACAGCTCCGACAGGTCACGGCACAGCAGCGTGAAATTATGCTTAGGGCCAAGCTGGCGCAGCCGCTGCACACGTTCGGTTGCGCCCTTATCACCAATACGACAGGCCAGTGCGTAGGCACAATCGGTCGGCACTACGCCGAGGCCGCCCTGACGGATGATATCAGCCGCCTGTTTAACCAGACGGTTCTGAGGGTTTTCGGGGTGAATCTGAAAAAACTGGCTCACAATAGCTCCTTACGCCGCTCACAGAAGGAACGGCAATGATCCGGCACTCAACAGGATGACACGGCATCCTGCCAACTGTGCCAGACGGGGGTAATTTCTTTCGGGAATGTTGGCATAACGCCAAGATCCAGACCAAAACGGTTAGGGCCGTGAAAATCGCTGCCGCAGGAACCCTGAAGATCAAATTCACGTGCCAGCGCCATCATCTGACCACGCTGGTTGTTATCCATCTGGCCGTAAGCAACTTCAATGGCGCGGCCGCCGGCATCCATAAAATCGTTCACACAGGCGCGCAGCTTGGTACGCGTCATTTTATACAGATGTGCATGGGCAAGAACAGGAATACCACCGGCCTGAACGATCCATTCCACCGCTTCTGTCAGCGCCGGCCAGCCGGTTTTGACGTCACCGGGTTTGCCGGCACCAAGGTATTTACTGAAGGCGACATTCATCGATGGCACCAGCTCGCGGTCAACCATATACTGAGCAAAATGCGGACGTCCGACCTGATCACCACCGGCATAAGCCTGCACGTCACTGAGCCGGATGTCATGCTTCAGCCGTTTACTCAGGCGCTCAGCAATCACCTCTGACCTTTGCGCCCGTGCATGAGCCTGAACCGCTTCGGCATGGCGCATGGCGTCACTGTCCGGATCAAAATTCAGCCCGACCAGATGAATGGTCACGCCGCCCCAGACACAGGATAATTCGATACCGCTGATCAGCCGGATGCCCACTTCTCTGGCTTTGGACTGCGCCTGACGGAACCCTTCGGCGGTATCATGGTCGGTAATCGCCAGGGTGCGGATACCGCGCTCTGCCGCACGCGCGACCAGATCCGCCGGTGCGAGTTTGCCGTCGGAGGCTGTGGAGTGGCAATGCAGATCGATCTCGGATATCACGTGGACGCTCTCTCCTGGTTACGCCATAATCTCCCACCATTGTAATGAGACTGAAGCCACTAAGCGAATGAAGTTACTTATCGATTTTCTGCCCATCGTGATCTTTTTTGTTGTCTACAAATGGGCACCGGAACTGATCAACCTGATCGCTCCCCTGTTATCGCCGGATCAGCTGGCGGCACTGGAGGCAACCAAGCCGATTGTCATTGCCACCGCGGTGCTGATCCCGGCCACGGTTATTCAGGTTATTTACCTGCGCCTGACAACCGGCAAAGTCGAAAAAATGCATCTGATCACACTGGCGCTGGTGGTTCTGCTGGGCAGCGCGACGCTGATTTCTCAGAACGCCGAATTTCTGATGTGGAAACCGACCATCGTTAACTGGCTGTTCGCTGCCGCCTTCCTGGGCACCCAGTGGTTTACTGAAAAGTCCCTGATTCAGCGCATGATGGAACAGGCGATGACATTACCGGAGCATGTCTGGGGGCGCCTGAATTATGCCTGGGTCACATTTTTTGTCGTCAGTGGTCTGGCGAACCTGTATGTCGCCTATACTTTTTCAGAAGAATTCTGGGTCGAATTCAAACTCTTCGGTTTGCTCGGACTGACCATCCTTTTTATCATCGGCCAGTCTTTGTTTCTGTACCGCTATATGAATCATGAGGAGCCATAAGCATGTGGTATGCAATTATCAGTGAAGATATTCCTGACAGTCTGGAAAAACGGCAGTCAGTACGTCCTGCTCACCTTGACCGGTTACAGGCACTGAGAGATGCCGGCCGCCTGCTGATTGCTGGCCCCCACCCTGCCATCGATTCCCCTGATCCGGGTCAGGCCGGGTTCAGCGGCAGCCTGGTAGTAGCGGAATTCGCCTCGCTGGAAGAGGCTCAGAACTGGGCCGATGAAGACCCTTACGTGGCTGCCGGTGTTTACCAGCAGGTCGTTGTTAAACCATTCAAAAAAGTTTTCTGAGGGAGCCATTGTGAAAAAACTGTTCATTGTATTTGCTCTGATATTCACAGCAACGGCAGCACAGGCAGTCGAAAAACGTTACGTCACCGACAGCCTCTGGCTGCAGCTGCGTTCCGGTCCGGGCCAGGAATACCGCATTCTGAAAGCATTACAAAGCGGTGAGCACCTTATTTTCATCGAAGAAAATGCCGATGTTGGTTACACCAAAGTCAGAACCGACAAAGGGCTTGAGGGCTGGGTTCTGACCCGTTTTCTGGTTGACGAACCCGTCGCGAAAGAAAAGCTGATTCTCGCCAACCGTGAGCTGGAAAAAGTAAAAGCGGAACTGGAAACCACCAAAACCCAGAAAGCGGAATATCAGGCCGAAGTGGAAAAGCTGAAAAGTGAGCGTTCTGGTCTGGGTCGCGAAAACACAGATCTGGAAGACGAACTGAACCGTATTAAAACCATTTCCGAAAACGCTCTGGCGCTGGATGAGAAAGTAAAAAAACTCACCCAGCGTAATCAGGATCTGGAAATTAAACTCGAGACACTGACGGCTGAAAACGAAAGCCTGTCTGACCATCGTCAACGTACTTTTCTGCTGTATGGCGGCGGTCTGGTGGTCCTCGGCATCGTTGCCGGGCTGATTCTGCCTTCTATCCGTGGGCGTAAAAGCAGTGGCTGGGCATAACACAGTCATCTGAAACCAGAGGGGAGCACAGCTCCCCTTTTTTCTGACATACGGATACACAGGCCAACGAAACCACAGGAGATATTCCTCTCCCGTGACTGATACTGACAATGGAGAACCTCATGTTACGCCGATTTATGCTGCAGCTGTCTGTTGCATTGACCCTGTCTCTGACTTTATTCACCCAGGTGCAGGCTGATGGAAAAAGCGACACCGTTAACCTTGTGATGAGCACCAATGCCGGTGACATCGGACTGCAGCTGAACCGCGCCAAGGCGCCCGTCAGCGTGGAAAATTTTTTAACCTATGTGGAAAGCGGGCATTACGACGGCACGATTTTCCACCGTGTGATTAAAGACTTTATGATTCAGGGCGGCGGATACAGCGACGATATGCGCAAAAAAGCCACGCTGCCACCGATTAAAAACGAAGCGGACAATGGCCTGAAAAACCTGCGCGGTACCATCGCCATGGCACGCACCCGTGATGTGAACAGTGCCACCAGCCAGTTCTTTATCAATGTTAAAGATAATGCCTTCCTCGACCATGGTGCCCGGGATTTCGGCTACGCCGTATTTGGCAAAGTGGTCAGCGGCATGGATGTTGTGGATGCCATCGCCAACGCGCCCACCGGCGCGCGTGATAAACCCGAGGAAACCGTGGTCATTGAATCTGTGCGCGTCCTGCCATCAGAGTAACCACCATAACAACAGCGGCACGGTGGCAAAGGACATCAGAGTGGACATCACCACCATGCCAGCCACCGCTTCCGGCTGACGCTGAAAACGCTCAGCGAATAAATAATTGAACACCGCCACCGGCATGGATGCCTGGGTCAGCACTACCCCCCGGGCAATGCCCTGCAGATCGAGTAATTCAACCACCAGCAACCCCGCCAGCAGTCCGCCGCCGA
>CESL01053593.1_pt1 | contig 82535 bp, 75 predicted proteins | sample 531221 | NCBI WGS metagenome assembly CESL01 (sample SAMEA2622197, study PRJEB7988) | marine metagenome | biome: marine biome (ENVO:00000447); feature: mesopelagic zone (ENVO:00000213) & marine oxygen minimum zone (ENVO:01000065); material: "saline water (ENVO:00002010), including plankton...
CGCAGGTTTTCCGCCGCGCGCTCGTTCTCGGGCATCTGCTCGATCTTGGACAGCTTGGTCACGCCGTCCACCAGCCGCGCGACATCGGTGCCGAAATTCGCCTCGATGTCGTCGATCGTCGCCAGCGTATCTTCCACCGTGTCGTGGAGCAGCGCGGTGGCGATGGTTTCCTGGTCGAGTTTCAGATCGGTCATCAGCCCGGCGACTTCGACCGGATGGCTGAAATAGGGATCGCCGCTGGCCCGGGTCTGCGTGCCGTGCTTCTGCACCGTATAGACATAGGCGCGGTTGAGCATCGCCTCATCGGCGTCGGGGTCGTATTCCTTGACCCGCTCTACGAGTTCGTATTGGCGCAGCATTCTGTTCTGACGATGTGGGCAAACCCTACAGCAATGCAACGCAAAAGTGCCGCGGGTCCGACTAAATACGTTCGCGCAGCGCGGTGAGGAACAGCTCTGGCTCGTCGACCCGGAATGCCACCCGCTCGACCGTCCGTGTTTTACCAAAAAGCCCGCGATGCCGGATCGGCCTTCTCAACCGCAAGATAATGTTCGGATGCGCCAGAATGGCGGCATGTAGAACGTCGCTGCGTTTGGTGTCTTCCATTGAAATGGCCGCATCGACGCCTGCAATCTCGCAATGCGGCACCGCGAAGTCGGTCAGCGTTCCTGCCCGCACACGCACCATGTTTTCGTCCATCAGCACGGGATAAATCCGGAACGCCTTCATCAGTGCAATGGTGAAAAGCAAACCCCAGACGCCCAGCGCAAGTAGTATCCATGCTGCCGTGGTGCTCCAGTGGCTGACCAGCAGATGCATCACTCCAATCTCGATCAGCTGAAGTACCAGCAAAGTGGCAATCATCGGATTGACTATGCGGTGACAGCTGAAGCTCTGCGTTTTCGCAGGGACATCGGGCTGCGCGCCCCAGCTGAACAGCGCCAGGCGAAGCATGGTGAATTCATACGCTGCCATTCGCACAAGCAATTCGGGCAGCACCTGCTGCGCGGCTTCTGCGATAGACCCGGTTCGCTCAAAAACGCGTATGGCCCGCCACAGGCTCCACCCGGCATAAGTGGCCACGGTCAGAGCCATCGCCAGAACCACGGCGTGCATGTCGAGCAGCGCAGCGCGGACCGGATCGGCAGCGCCCGCTGTCGCGACCAGAAAACCCGTCGCGATTGCGCCCAGCGCGGCGCGCAGTTGCGGCCGGTTGCGCGGCGCCTTTGCGATGAGCGCCAACGTTAGGCTGTCGGCGGCAATCCATAGAAAGCACAAGGCGGCAGTGCGCGGATAGCGAGCGGCAATTTCACTGTGAGTTGCCATGCGCGCGGCAAAGATTGCCAAGAGCGGCGCAAGAAGCAGAAGTATCGGGCGAAGCCGGTTCGGGAGTACATACAGCACAAGCCATCTCCTTCCTTTGCGTCCTAACCTACCCCCGCGAACACAACAATTGTCCGCGGCGCAACGACATATGCAAGAAATGGAAGGCGGGTCGGCGGCCCACGGGTGGCCAGCGCGATCATAGCATCCTAATCGGGTCGACGTCTGCGCGAGCATTAGGAGCGACACCATGACCGACACGAGAACCGAAACCGACTCCATCGGACCGATCGATGTGGCGAGCAGCGCCTATTGGGGGGCGCAGACGCAGCGCAGTCTGGAAAACTTCCCATTCCCCGCTCACCAGCGCATGCCGATCCAGATCGTCCATGCACAGGCCGCGGTGAAACAGGCCGCCGCGCGCATCAATCGCAAGCACGGGCTGGACGGGAAGCTGGCCGACGCCATCGAAGCCGCCGCAACGGCAATCCGCAAGGGCGACTATGACGAAGAGTTCCCACTGACCATCTTCCAGACCGGCAGCGGCACCCAAACGAACATGAACGTCAACGAGGTGATCGCAGGGATTGCGAACGAGCAGCTCGCCGGTACGCGCGGCGGGAAGGAGCCGGTCCATCCCAACGACCACGTCAACAAATCGCAAAGTTCGAACGACAGCTTCCCGACCGCGCTTCATGTAGCGACGGCGCTCGCCACCCGCGATGCGCTGCTGCCCGCGCTCGACCGGCTGACCTCCTCGCTCAATGCCAAGGTCGAAGCCTTCGCGGATATCGTGAAGATCGGGCGCACGCATACGCAGGATGCCACCCCGCTGACCCTGGGGCAGGAATTCTCCGGCTATGTCGCGCAGCTCATAAGCTGCAAGGCGCGTATAGAGGGCGCCCTCAATGGCAATATCCGCAAGCTGGCCATTGGCGGAACTGCCGTCGGCACGGGGCTGAATGCGCCCGATGGCTGGGCCGAGGACATGAGCGGCGCGATCAGCGAGATCACCGGCTTCGAATTCGAACCCGCGCCGAACAAGTTCGAACAACTGGCGGCAAAGGACGGGCTCGTCTTTTTCTCCGGCGCGCTCAACACGCTGGCGGTGGCGCTCAACAAGATCGCGAACGACATCCGCTTTCTCGGCTCCGGTCCGCGCTCGGGCCTTGGCGAACTGTCGCTGCCCGCCAACGAGCCGGGCAGTTCGATCATGCCGGGCAAGGTCAATCCGACGCAGTGCGAGATGCTGACCATGGTTGCCGCGCAGGTGATCGGCAACAACCAGGCCGTGACCGTCGGCGGCATGCAGGGGCAGTTCGAACTCAACGTCTTCATGCCGCTGATCGGTTCGAACGTGATCCGCTCCATCGAACTGCTGGCGATCGGGATGGAGAGCTTCGCCGAACGCTGCGTGGACGGGATCGAAGCGAACAGGGACCAGATCGCAGCCCTGGTCGACAGGTCGCTCATGCTGGTCACCGCGCTCGCCCCCGAAATCGGCTACGACAACGCCGCGACGATCGCGAAACACGCGCACAAGAACGGCCAGACCCTCAAGGAAGCCGCGCTCGAACTGGAACTGGTCGACGCGGAAACATTCGACCGCCTGGTCCGTCCAGAGGACATGGTCTGATTCCACAAGGTCATTGCACTTATTCCAGCGCCCCTAAGCACTCGACAACGATGTTGCTGCAGCCCGCCCATAGTTGCAGAAATGTTGCAATCGGGACGCGTGACCAGAAAAATCGTGCCAAGGAACAAATTCCAGCTTGGGAGACGGTCGTTTAGCGATATTGTCTGATCTTCAGGTACTATTCATGGGGGGTAAACTTGAAGAATCCTGCTTCTTTCACAAATCGCAAATCCGGCCTGTGGGCAAGCGTGGGCCTCGCGGCCATTGCGCTGTCCTCCGCTGCGTCCGCTCAGGATGCATCCGTCTTGGAGGAGAGTGAGACGACAACTGAAACCGCTACCGAAGCGGAATCCAATGCCATCGTCGTTACCGGTTCGCGCATCACAACGGTCACGCCTTATAACAGCCCTGACCCGATATCGATCGTTAGCCCGGAGATCGCCCGACGGGAAGGTCGCCTCGATCTTGCCAGCGCTCTGCAGAGTTCGCCGGTCGCTTCAGGTTCGACCCAGATCACATCAGCGCTGTCGTCGAATTTTGTTACCAATGGCGGTCCAGGGGCGCAGACGATCGATTTGCGCGGCTTGGGCGCGAACCGAACGCTTGTCCTCCTCAATGGCCGGCGCGCCGGTCCTGCAGGCACCAGAGGCGCAGTGTCGTCTTTCGACCTCAACGTATTGCCGCTTTCGATCGTTAACGACATCCAGATCCTGAAGACCGGCGCCTCCTCGATTTACGGTTCCGACGCAATCGCCGGGGTCGTCAACATTCTCACGGGGGACCGCGAGGATGGGCTGAAGCTCGATCTCAATGTTTCTGTGCCATTCGATTCCGGTGGTGAAGATTATCGGCTCAGTGCCGCCTACACGAAGAATTTCAGCCGCGGACACATTACGATCGCTGGCGACTATTCTCATACGAACGAACTTGCGCGTGGGGACCGTAGCTACCTCGCATGCCCGGAAGCCAATATCTTCGATGAAAACGGTGCGCGCGCAGATCTGATCGATCCGCGTACCGGTCAGCCTCATTGCGAGGATTTGCGTTGGGGCCATATCTGGACCTACAATCTGATCGATAACCTTCAGCTTGATGGTCCGGGCGGTCCGAACACTGGAACGCAAACATCGCCCTTCGGGCGCACCGTCCTGTTACAGTACCAGTATGCCAATGGTCCGGGCAGCGGCGCGCTTGGCATCCCTGCATACGGCGACCCTGCATATTTCGGGGATTTCGGCGCTCCTGACGGCTGGTTCCCAACCGGATATGATGCAGCGTCGATGGCGGTGCAGAATGCGTACCATCCATTCGTTGCTGAACAGACGATCATTCCCGAAACGGATCTTTACACGGGCTATGCGGAAGCATCGTTCGAGGTGTCGGATTCCGTAGAGCTGTTTGGCGAATTTCTGTTCAATCGCCGCGAAACCTATCAGAACGGCTGGCGCCAGTTCTGGAATTTCGGCTACACGGGTGAACTCTACGGCACTGGCCCCGGTACGACGTTCAATTATTGGGCTGACGGCTTCGAAGGCGTCAACTTGATCAGTCCGACGGCCATCACCAATCAGTCAGACTCCAGCCAGAAGGTGGATTACTACCGTGGCGTGGGCGGTCTGCGTGGTGACATTTCGTCCGCTGGCAACTGGCGCTACGAAGCCTACGTCCAGTACAGCCGTAGCGATGGCCGGTATCGGTCGCAGCAGATCCTGCAGGATGCTTACGACACTGGATATTTCCAAACGGCATCATGTGTCGGTACCACCACCCCGATCTCCGGGCGGCAATGCGTCGACATTCCCTGGACCGATCCAGAATTTCTTCGTGGTAATCTGACGCCGGAGCAGATTGGCTTTCTCTTCGATTGGGAAGAAGGTCAGACGATCTATACCCAGCTGACGGGTGAAGCCTCGGTCAGCGGGCAGCTCTTCGAATTGCCTGCTGGGCCGCTTGGCGTAGCTGCAGGGATTACCGCGCGTCGTGACAGGATCGACGACACTCCCGGCGAAATCACTCGCGCCGGCAATGCTTGGGGCGCCTCGGCTTCGGGCATCACTGCCGGCAAGAGCGTGACGACAGAAGCTTTTGCCGAACTCAGCATCCCGGTACTCAGAAACCAGCCGTTCTTCGAAGATCTGACGCTCTCTGCTGCCGGGCGTCTCACCAATGTGAAGGCAACCCGCGCGTCCGATGGCGTCAGCGACAGCGACAACGGCAACTTCACTTACAAGCTCGGCTTCAATTGGGCGCTCAATGACTGGCTTCGTTTCCGTGGCAGCTATGGAACGTCTTTCCGCGCTCCTGCACTTTTCGAGCAATTCCTCGCTAACGAAACCAGCTTTGTTAACCAGCGCTTCGATCCTTGCATCAACTGGCAAGGCGGTCTCGCAGCAGGAACCACGTCCCAGCGCGTAGCTGATAACTGTGCTGCAGACGGGATCCCGGGCGATTACGGCGGTGGCGGCATCACCGCCACTGCATTCTCCCAAGGCGGCTTGGGGAATCTGGAGGCAGAAACCTCCGATGCCAAGGTCATCGGTGTCGTTCTGACGCCGGACCTCAATTTCCTCGGCGACACACGGTTCAGTCTTGCGGTCGATTACTTCGATATAAAGGTGAAGGGGGAGATTTCCCAGCTTGGCCCGACCGCGATCCTGAACGGGTGTTACCAGTCGGAAAACTTCGCCACCGAACCGCTTTGTAATCTGTTTACTCGCGGCCAGAACGTCACGGCGGTGTACCAGATCGATGAAATCTACGACCAGTACATCAATATCGCCAGCCAGCGGAACTCGGGTATCGATGTCTCAGCCAATATTTCCCACGACATGGGGAACGCTGGCCTTTTGACATTGCGGGCCGAAGGGACCTGGCAGATCAAGGACGACTTCCGGCTTTTGCCTACGTCGGACCTTGAATCCGATAATGGTGAAGCCGGGTCGCCTGAATGGGTCGCGGATTTCCGTGCAACATGGGCCCACCCATCAGGGTTCAGCCTGTTCTACGGCATCAACGTGATCGGCTCGACCTCCAATGTCGAAGATTTCTTGGAGGACAATGGCGGCGACCGGTGTATCGATTCCTTCAACACCGATAATCCTGCTGGCGATCTGCCGATCTATGGGCGTTACTGTCCGGATCTCACGACACCGACGACTTTCTACCACAATATTTCTATCTCTCAGGAAATTGGTGACGGTATGTTCGACATCACTGCCGGCATCAGCAACCTGTTCGATACGCGTCCGCCGCGCGTTTCGGTTCTGAATGGTGGTCAGATTAGTCTGCTCGGACCGGTCGTGTCGGCGTCGCAATATCCGTTCGTCGGCCGACGCGCTTTCATCAACGTGTCTACACGGTTCTGAAATCGAAAGACAAAGGGGCCACAACCCCAGAACTTCGGGGCGGCATGGCAACATGCCGCCCCTTCTGTTAGGTCATCTGCGAAGGAGCGATGATGCCTGAAATCCTGGTGCGAAAAGACAATCTCGACGACGTGAATAGGCGCTTCCAGCAAGCTGCAATCGCCAAGCCGGTATTTCTGAATTCCATCCCCAAGAGTGGTAGTCATTTGCTGCGCAACATCATGCGCATGTTCGTGCCAGTCGATCAGCAATACTCGGCCGACTTCATCCAGTGGGGCAACCTGCAGACGCATCGTTCCGCGTTTGATCCTGCAACACCGAAACTGAGTTGGGGCCACCTGTTCTTTGCCGATGCGTCTGTCATCGAAACGGCATCAGCGCATCGCATACTGCTGTACCGAGACCCATACGACTGGGTGATCGCGCGTGCGCGTTTCATCCTGTCGGAGCAATTCCATGGTAATGTGGACCATCTGCGAAGCGGCGCCGTGTCTGCTGACGAATTGCTTACAATGATGATTTTTGGGCTCCCCCAGAAGCTGCCCTCGCTAAACGACATCTACGAACTCAATGCGGCAGCTTGGCTTGGCGGACGCTGTCACGTCGTCAGATATGAAGAGCTTATCCGGCATGTCGACGATCTCGAATCGAATGCTGCGCGCGATTTTTTCGCGGTACTTTTGGACGCTGCGGGAATTGTAGTCCCTTCCGACTGGATGGAACGGGTGCGCTTCGGCGCCAACCGAGAAGAAAGCGCGACGGCGCGCGAAAACCTCACAGGTGTAGCTTTGGATCTTCCTCAAAAGCTGGGCGCGCGGCATCGCGCTCTTGTCGACTATCAGGCTCCAGGGCTTCGGAATGTGCTTGGATATGAGTGATGGGGGTTATGCACGATGAATGATCATGGCACGCCCGTATCCATAAATCCGGAGCTGACGAAGGCAAAGGAACTGATCGAAGACGCCAAATTCGAACAGGCTGCTCAGTTCTTGATCGGCTTTCTGCGCCGCCATCGTGACCATCCGCAAGCTTTGGCCTTGCTTGGCGAAACCGCCAACTGCCTTGGCGCTCTCGGACAGGCTGAGCAGTTCCTCCTCAAGGCAATTAAACTCGGTTCTCGCGATTACGACACCCGGCGCCAGTTGGCTGCCGTTGTCAATCAGCAGGAACGCCCGGCCATTGCTATTCCGATGTTCGAAAACCTCGCCAGCGAAAGGGGCGATACCGGCCTGCGTGCGATACTCGCCAACACGCTGGAAAAGATCGGCAAAGCGGATGAGGCGCGGGCGATCTACCGTCAACTTCTCGATGAAAAGCCCACAAGTGCACAATTGTGGATCGCCTACGGCCATAATTTGCGAGCCGGCGGCCAGGTTGAGGATGCGATTGCTGCCTTTCGCAAAGCTATTGCGATTGATGATGGAACTGGTGATGCCTGGTGGGGGCTCGCCAGCATCAAGAAACCGATTTTGAATGACGACGATATCGCTGTCATGAGGGCGGCGCTTGCAATCGCGATCGATGAACGCAACGAAGCCCCCCTCAATTTCTCCCTTGCGCGCGCTCTTCATGACAAGGGTGAATTCGAGGACGCATTTCATCATTATGAAGAAGGCAACCGCCTGCGCGCTAAGGCTATCGGCTATGACGCGAGAGAGCTCAGCGCAGAAGTGGACGAGATAAGGGACAAGGTTGGCATGACTTATATGTCAGGTCTGCCAACGGAATCGGTAGGCGACGATATCCCGGTTTTCGTCGTTTCCCTTCCGCGATCCGGCTCGACGTTGCTGGAACAGATACTGGGCTCGCATTCGCAGATCGAACCGGTCGGCGAGCTTCCATACATTCCGGCGATCCTTCGCGGGTTCATGGAAATGGCGACCCGGAGGGGCAAGACTACCGTACCGCAGGCAATTGAGGGGCTTTCTGGTGAACAGGCTGCTCGTTTTGGGCAGGAGTATCTCGAACGCGCATCAGTCCATCGAACCCAAAACACGCGATTCTTCATCGACAAACTGCCCCATAATTGGAGCAACATCCTTTTCATTCGTAAGATTCTACCGCAGTCGCGCTTCATTGATATTCGCCGACCGGCGATGGATTGCTGTTTTTCGAACTTCACTCAGTCATTCAGCAGCGCGCATGCCGCATCTTTTTCGCTGGAAGATGTCGGACGATGCTATGTCGACAATGTCCGCCTGCTCTCACATTTCGATGATGTTGCTCCCGACATGGTGCATCATGTCGACTATTCGATGCTCGTTGAAGACCCTCGCCAGCAAATCGGCAAAGTTCTGACTTACCTCGGTCTCGATTGGGAAGAAGGCGTGCTTGACTTCCACCAGCTGGACCGTGTTGTACGCACCCCGAGTAGCGAGCAAGTCCGCCGCCCCCTCAATCGCGACGGCATGGCGATCTGGAAGCCTTATTCAAATTGGCTTGGGCCCCTGCGGGAAGCTTTGGGCGATCTCGCCGAACAATAAGGGACAGCACAATGGCATCGGGCAGCAAAAAGAGGGCATGGCACTTCGCTGTCGATCGCGGCGGCACCTTTACCGATGTCGTTGCCGTAACGCCCGATGGGGCGCTGGTGACCGACAAGCTGCTCTCGGAAAATCCCGGCCATTATGCGGATGCGGCGAGCGAAGCCGTGCGGCGCCTCATGGAGCGGCATGGGAATGGCCCCATCGCGGAACTGCGGATCGGGACAACGGTCGCGACGAATGCGCTGCTCGAACGCAAGGGCGAGCGGCTTGCGCTCGCCATCACCCGCGGCTTCGGGGATGCGCTGCGTATCGGCAACCAGGCCCGGCCGGATATCTTCGCGCGGCATATCGTCCTGCCTGAACAGTTGGCCTCGCAAGTGGTGGAGATCGACGAGCGGGTTTCCGCCGATGGCGAGGTACTGACTGCCCTTGACGAGCAAGGGGCGCGCCGGGCTTTCGAGGGGCTGCGTGCCGACGGCGTCGATGCGCTCGCCATCGTGCTGATGCACGGCTGGAAATATCGCGATCACGAGGAACGGCTGGCCGCCATCGCGCGCGACATGGGCTTTGCGCAGATCAGCGTCAGTCACGAGGTTGCGCCGCTCATTCGTCTGATCCCACGCGGCGACACGACCGTCGTCGATGCCTATCTCTCGCCGGTCCTGCGACGCTATACCGACACGCTTCAGGCCGGTCTGCCGGAAACCGACAGCCTGCGCTTCATGCAATCGAACGGCGGGCTGGCAGAAGTCGGCGCATTTCGCGGGAAGGATGCCATTCTGTCCGGTCCGGCGGGCGGTGTTGTCGGCATGGTCGCTGCGGGCAAGCCACTGGGCCATGACAAGCTCATCGGCTTCGACATGGGCGGGACCAGCACCGATGTCGCGCATTATGCGGGCGAATACGAACTGACCGGCGATAGCGTGGTGGCCGGCGTGCGCGTCGCCGCCCCGATGATGCAGATCCACACCGTTGCCGCAGGGGGCGGATCGATCTGCCAGTTCGACGGCGGACGCTTCACGGTCGGCCCGGAAAGCGCGGGTGCGGATCCGGGACCCGCCTGCTATCGCAAGGGCGGCCCTCTGACAGTGACTGACTGCAACCTGTTTCTTGGCCGAATAGACCCTGCATTCTTCCCGAACGTCTTTGGTTCGGACGGCAATCAAACGCTTGATCCGCATGCATCCCACAACCGTCTGAAGGAAATCGCCGAAGCGCTTTCACACCCCAGATCGCTGGAGGAAATCGCGGAAGGCTTCCTCGATATCGCGGTCGACAACATGGCGAATGCGATTCGCAAGATCAGTGTGGCGCGCGGGCACGATGTGACGACCTATGCCCTCGCCTGCTTCGGCGGAGCGGGCGGACAGCATGCCTGCAGGGTCGCCGACGCTCTCGGCATGGAAACCGTTCTCGTGCACCCGCTCGCCGGCATTCTCTCCGCTTACGGTATCGGTCTGGCGCCGGTGAAAGCCATCCGCGAAGTCAGTCTCGTCAGAAAGCTTGGCCACAAGTTCGCCGCAGAGCTAGCGGACCTCGAGGCTCAGGCGCGCCGGGCCTTGCTGGATCAAGGTATCGAAAACAACGAGATCGTGCTCGAAAGCCACGCCCGCCTGCGGTTCGAAGGCAGTGACAGCTTGCTGCAGATCGATTGCGGTGATGTCGCTACGATGGACCGGACGTTCCGCGCCCTCCACCGCCAGCGGTTCGGCTATTCCGATGACCACGCGCCGATCGTGGTCGAGGCTCTGAGCGTCGAGGCCAGCGGGATGAGTGGCGGCCTCGGCAGTGCAGTGGCCCAGCCGGTTGCCGCCAGCGGCAAGCCCTCGGGCACATGGCAGACCGTAGAACGCGCGGCGATGAGCCGGGGCGACGTCGTGCATGGTCCGGTTCTGGTGATCGATCCGGCATCGACGACAGTCGTCGAAGGCGGATGGCAGGCCGGGCTCGCGGAAGAAGGCAGCCTCGTACTCACACGCAGCGAACCGCTTCAGCGCGACCGTGCGGCGGGGACCGAGGTGGACCCGGTCCGGCTCGAAATTTTCAACAATCTCTTCATGGCGATCGCGGAAGAGATGGGCGTCGTTCTCCAGTCGACGGCGACTTCGGTAAATATCAAGGAACGGCTCGATTTCTCCTGCGCCCTGTTCGACGGATCGGGCGAACTGATCGCCAATGCGCCGCACATTCCCGTCCATTTAGGGTCGATGGGCGACAGTATCGCCCGCGTTATCGAAGCGCGGGGCAACGCTCGCGACGGGCGCGGCTTCAGGCGGGGCGATGCCTATGTGCTCAACGATCCCTATCGCGGCGGGACCCACCTTCCCGACATCACCGTGATCGTGCCCGTTTTCTTCGAAGACAATGCTTCCGAACCCGGCGCGTTCGTGGCCGCACGCGGGCATCATTCGGATATCGGCGGGATTGCACCGGGATCGATGCCACCCGAAAGCCGGACCATCGAGGAAGAAGGCGTACTTATCGATAATGCCCTGCTGGTCGATGCCGGGCATTTCCGCGAGGCGGAAATGCGCGAGGTCCTCGCTGCGGCTACGCATCCTGCGCGCAATCCGGATCGCAACGTCTCCGATCTGCGCGCGCAGCTTGCCGCATGCACTCGCGGGGAGTCACTGCTTCAGTCAGCCGCGCGCGATCAGGGAGCGGACGTGGTGGCCGCCTATATGAACCACGTTCTCGCCAATGCGGAGGAAAGCGTCAGGCGGCTGCTTGACCGGCTGGACGACGGCACATTCGCCTATCCGATGGACAACGGTGCGGTGGTGAAGGTAGCCATCCGGATCAACCGGGATGAGCGATCGGCGGTCTTCGATTTCACGGGCACCAGTGGACAATTGCCCGATAATTTCAACGCGCCCAAATCCATAACGCGCGCAGCGGCACTCTATGTCGTGCGCACGCTGATCGACGATGCCATTCCCATGAACGATGGCTGCCTACGTCCTGTCGAACTTCTTGTACCGGAAGGATCGATGCTCAATCCGCGCCCGGGGGCTGCCGTGGTGGCAGGTAATGTCGAGACAAGTCAGGTCGTGACCGACACGCTCTTCGCAGCGACAGGCAGGCTGGCACCGAGCCAGGGCACGATGAACAATTTTACCTTCGGCGACGGCGCAGATCAATATTACGAAACGATCTCCGGCGGATCGGGCGCCGGCCTCGACCATGATGGGACCAGCGCCGTGCAGACCCATATGACCAATTCGCGGCTGACCGATCCGGAAATCCTGGAAAGTCGGCTTCCGGTCCGTCTCGACACCTTCTCCATTCGGCGGGGGTCTGGCGGGGATGGCGAATATCGCGGCGGAGATGGCGTAGAACGCCGCATTACTTTCCTCCACCCGATGCGCGCCAATATGCTGGCGAACCGGCGGGAGATCGCGCCGCGCGGCATCTGCGGCGGCAGTGATGCAGCGCCGGGCCGCAACTGGATCGGGCGTGCAGACGGCTCACGAGAAAATCTCGGCGCCACGGGCTCGGGCGACATGCAGCCCGGCGATACATTCGTCATCCTCACCCCCGGCGGTGGAGGGTTCGGCCCTCCCCGCCAGAAGTGAGGGTCGCGATCAGACGGCCGCGTCGCGTTTGACCGTGATGACCTGAGGATAGGTGAATTCCTTCAAACCATCGACGCCATATTCGGCGCCGAAGCCCGACTGCTTGTGCCCGCCGAAGGGAGCGAACGGCGAGAGGTGCATGAATTCGTTGATCCAAACCGTACCCGTTTCGAGCTGTTCCGCGATTTCGACACCCTTATCTGTATCTTTGGTCCAGACTGCGCCGGCGAGGCCGTAATCCGAATTGTTCGCGCGTTCGATGACTTCGTCGATCGTGTCGAATTTCAAAAGCGGCATGACAGGGCCAAACTGTTCTTCGGCCACGATCCGGGCATCTTCGGGAGGGTTGTCTAGTATCGTGATCGGTACGTAATATCCGGTGCCGGACGGGTCCTTGTCGCCTCCGGTCAGGAATTTGTAGCCATTGTCCTTCGCATCCTGGATCAGTTCGAGCACGCGCTCATACTGCTTCTTGTTCTGGATCGGGCCGACGCCGGTACCCTGCTGCGAACCATCGCCGACCACCACGGTGTTTGCATAAGCAGCGATCGCCTTGGACAGGTCGTCGTAAATATCCTTGTGAATGTAGACGCGCTTGGCCGCGATGCAGACCTGCCCAGCGTTGGAAAAGCTCGACCAGAATAGCTGCTCTGCGACTTTTTCGACATCGGCATCCGGCAGTACGATCGACGCGTCATTACCGCCAAGCTCGAGCGTGATACGCTTCAGGTCGCCGCTCGCGCCTGCCATGATTTTCTTGCCCGTGGCAGTCGATCCGGTGAAGGTTATCTTGTCGATGTCCGGGTGCTCGGTAATCAGCGGGCCCAAGGTGTCTTCTCCGGTGATGATGTTCACCGTACCGGCCGGCACCACGTCCTTGATCAGTTCCGCAATGCGCAGCGTAGTCAGCGGCGTGAACGGCGACGGCTTGAGCACGATCGTGCAGCCTGCGACCAGCGCTGGCACGATCTTCTGAATGGCCATCATGATCGGGAAGTTCCAGGGCACGATACCGCCGACCACGCCCACAGGCACACGGCGGGTACGCGACAGACGCGTATCGTCGTCCTGGCTTATCACGTCATCCAATGTCAGCGTCGATTGCGCAGCAGCAAGGCCGGCTGCGCCGTAGATTTCCTGTTGCGCCTGCGTATGGGGCTTGCCCTGCTCGCTGGTCAGCAGGCGATAGAGTTCGTCGGCATTTCCCTTGATCGCTGCCGCGATACCCTGGACCACCTTTTGACGTTCTTCCTGCGGGGTTTTCTTCCATTCCTTGAACGCGCGTCGCGCGGCAGCGACGGCACGGTCCAGTTCATCCTTGCCGCAAGCTGGTACGCGCCCGACTACCTGCTCGTTGGCAGGGTTCAGAACCTCCAGCCACTCGCCATTGTCGACCATTTCGCCGTCGATCAGGTTCTTATAGTCTGTCATCGCTTTTCTCTCCTTGCCGGAATCCAGGAATTTTCTCTCCGCAATATCCTGTCGGGATTCGTTGCATGATGCAACGGGTCTTGCGGCGCGGACAGAAATTGGAGACAGAAGCACCGGAGAGGAGAGCGATGCAGACCTTCGCAACCGAAGCGGTCGACTGGCCGGAGACGGCGGCGCGACTGCGTGATCAGGTTCGTGATCTGGTTGCGCAGCACGGCGAGCGAGAACCTGTTCGCCGGGCAAACAGCTGGACCAAGCCGAACCCCGCCTTCAGCCGCAAACTGGGCGATGCGGGCCTGCTCGGCATGACCTGGCCCAAGGAGTATGGGGGGCACGAGCGCAGTCAGCTCGAACGCTATGTAGTGATCGAAGAACTGCTGGCGGCTGGTGCCCCGGTCGGGGCGCACTGGATCGCGGACCGGCAGAGCGGGCCGCTGCTGCTGCGTCTCGGCAACGACAGATTGAAGCGGCGCTGGGTACCCGCCATTGCCCGCGGCGAAGCATTTGCCTGCATCGGCCTTAGCGAACCGGGCTCGGGTTCGGACCTTGCCTCGGTCCGCACGTCGGCACGCCGTGACGGCGACGAGTGGATCATCAACGGCCAGAAAGTGTGGACCACCGGCGCGCATATCAGCCAGTTCATGATTGCCCTTGTCCGCAGCGAAGCAGGCAGCGAGCGACAGGCCGGATTGTCGCAGTTCGTCATTCCGATGGATGCGCCGGGCGTCACGGTCAAACCGATCATAGACCTGACGGGTGCGCACGAATTCAACGAGGTGTTTTTCGACGACGTCCGCTTGCCAGCCGATGCACTTTTGGGGGTCGAAGGCGAAGGCTGGAAGCAGGCCACTGCCGAGCTCTCGCTCGAACGGTCGGGGCCGGAGCGATACCTGTCGTCCATGGTGCTCTTTCTGGAACTGGTGCGATATGCCGGAACGCGGACAGATCCTGCGCTCCAGCAACTGGTCGGCCGCCTTGCCGCAGAGGCGTGGACCTTGCGATTGATGAGCGCATCGGTCGCGGCCAAGCTTGCACGAGGCGAGGACCCGGCGCTGGAAGCGACCATCGTCAAGGATCTTGGCAATTCGTACGAGCAGGCGATCCCACAACTGGTCCAGGCTGCTATCGATTTCGGCGACGCAGATGCCGAGGTGCTACGAGCCGTCTGCTTCTACCTGCTGCAGGTAAGCCCGAGCTTCTCGCTGCGTGGCGGCACGCGGGAAATCATCCGGGGAATTATCGCACGCGGATTGGGCCTCAGATGAGTGACACGCGCCGCATGCTGGCTGAAATGGTCGATCCTCTTTTCGCAGGAATGGGCGCGGCAGCCATTGTCGAGCGTGACATTGCGCGCCTTGAAGAGCTCGGGCTGCCAAACCTTCTGGTTCCAGAAGCGAAGGGCGGCTTCGGCGGCAGCTGGCTCGATGCGCTGACAGTCTTTCGCCTGGCCGGCTATCACGCCCTTGGCATCGACCTACCGAAGCTCATCGTGAAGCGGGCAGCAGTAGCAGACACCGAATTGGCAATGGCCTTTGCCCGCGCCTGTCAGATCGCGGGCGCTCTGGACGCGGCGCTGGCCTTGTCGATCGCCTATGCCAATGAGCGCCAGCAATTCGGCAGGCCACTGGGAAAATTCCAGGCCGTGCAGCAGTCTCTGGCGAGCTTTGCCTGCGAAGCGGCAGCGGCCAATTGCGCTGCGATGGGTGCGGCACAGGCGCTTGATCGCGGTAACGCCGAATTCGAAGTCGCCGCTGCCAAGCTGCGCGCGAACCGGGCGGTCGAAATGGGCACCAGTGTTGCTCATCAGGTTCACGGCGCGATCGGCTTCACGGAAGAATACGCGTTAGCCCCCCTCACCCGGCGGTTGTGGCAATGGCGTTCCGAATACGGCAACGATGCCTATTGGAGCGCTCGGCTCGGCAGTAAGGTAATCGCGCAAGGGGCAGACCGGTTCTGGCCGGACCTTTCCGCGCGAACCGACCATTCCTAGCCGCGCTGTGCAATCCCGGCGCAGCAAATCGCCGGCACTATGCCAGTGCAAGCACCCCCGTAAGAATGTTTCGCACTAGGTCGACCTGCCCCCGAGCGCCCGTCTTCGCATAGATTTTCTTTGAGTAGTACCGGGCGGTTTCAACGGTAAGGGCGTGCGCTTCTGCCGCTTCGACAATCGACAAACCTTGCGCCAGCGACCAGGCAAGGCGCGCTTCCGCAGGCGTCAGATCGAACAGATCGACTAATTGTTCATGGCGGTCGGCGGAGGATGAGCGGTCACCGCGCAGGTAGACAACCGCGACCGCCTTGTCCTTTCCCGCCAGCAAATTGATGTGCGTGGGCGCAACAAGAATATCGATCCATGGGTCCTTGCTGATGTTGATCGCCTGAGGGCGATGTCGGCGGTCGGCTGCCATCGCCTTGGCAAGTGCTGTCAGTTCACGATCCACATTGGGCGAAGATGGAATGAGGCGATCGTAAGGGCCACGCCTGAGTGCACCCGATCGGCGCAGGAAGCTGTCTGCCTGACTGTCCAGATCGACTATCCGGCAACGCTCGTCCAATGCAATCCAGCCAAAGTTCATACGCCGGAACGCCTCCTCGCTCACGGATGCACGGCTACGTTCGCGCTCGATCGTTTCGAGGACCCTCAGCGCCACACGTAAATGCGGGACCAGAGCAGTCAGCAGGCTGGCGATCTTTGCCTTTGGCGACGCGTGCGCCAGAACCGCCAACGTCAGAACGATGCCGGCCCCGTCCACGCGCACTGCCCGCAGGCCACCATCATCATAGCCGATTTCCTCACCTGAATAGACGCGCCCGTTGCGCATTTCCTCCGCCACGAACTCGATCAATTCGCCCTCATGTAGGGCCACGCCGTCTGTATCGCCCGTACCGGTCAGCCAGATGGCTACGCCCTCGGCTTCGCAGACCCGGCGCATCAGTCGCAGGAAGGTTACCCACATGGGCTGCTCGAATACGCCCGAATGGAGCGGGATGAGCAATTCCGTTTCGCCAAGATTAGGGATGCGCATGCAAGCATTTCTATCACCTCCCATTTGGGAGGTCCATTGGCTATGCAGCTTCCTATCTCCCACCAGAGAAACGCGGAGCCGATCCATGACCGACGCCAAATCCCTGACCCATCTCCAACGGCTCGAAGCCGAGAGCATTCATATCATGCGCGAAGTCGTCGCAGAGGCGGAAAAGCCCGTGATGCTTTATTCGATCGGCAAGGACAGTGCCGTCATGCTGCACCTTGCGAAGAAAGCATTCTATCAATCGCCCCCGCCCTTCCCGCTCATGCATGTCGACACGACGTGGAAGTTCAAGGACATGTATGCGCTGCGGGAAAAGGCTGCCGAAGAAGCGGGGATGGAACTGATCGTACATCAGAACCCAGACGCCGCGGCGCGAGGGATAAACCCTTTCGATCATGGCCCGCTACACACCGATATGTGGAAGACGGAAGGGTTGAAGCAAGCGCTCGATAAATACGGTTTCGACGCGGCATTCGGCGGCGCCCGACGCGACGAAGAGAAGAGCCGCGCCAAGGAGCGCATTTTCTCGTTCCGCACCGCCACGCATGGCTGGGACCCGAAAAACCAGCGGCCCGAGCTTTGGAACCTCTACAACGCACGCAAGAAAAAGGGCGAGAGCATCCGCATCTTCCCGCTTTCCAACTGGACCGAGCTCGACATCTGGCAATACATCATGGCCGAAAATATCGAGATCGTGCCTCTCTATTTCAGCGCGAAGCGGCCAACCTACGAACATGATGGCGGGCTGTTCATGGCCGACGACATCGAAAGGTTGGAGCGGGTGATCGGACACCGTCCGGAGATAATCGAACGTTCGATCCGCTTCCGCACCCTTGGATGCTTCCCCCTTACCGGGGCCGTGGAAAGCGAAGCTGCGACAGTGCAGGAAGTGGTGCAGGAGATGTTACTGACGACCACCAGCGAACGGCAGGGGCGCGTGATCGACAAGGACGCAGGGGATGCGTCAATGGAGAAGAAAAAGCAGGAGGGTTACTTCTGATGACCGATCCGATTTATCAGACCGATGCCCTGATCGCCGAAGATATCGAAGCCTATCTGGAGCAGCATCAGAACAAATCGATGCTGCGCTTCATCACTTGCGGCAGCGTGGATGACGGTAAATCCACCTTGATCGGTCGCCTGCTGTACGATTCCAAGATGATCTTCGAAGACCAGCTCGCCGCTCTGGAAAACGACAGCCGGCGGGTCGGGACCCAGGGTCAGGACATCGACTTCGCGCTGCTGGTCGACGGGCTCGCTGCCGAGCGCGAACAAGGCATTACGATCGATGTCGCCTATCGCTTTTTCGCAACGGAGAAACGCAAGTTCATCGTCGCAGATTGCCCGGGTCACGAGCAATACACGCGCAACATGGTCACCGGCGCATCGACAGCCGATTGTGCCGTCATCCTGATCGACGCTCGCAAGGGCGTGCTGGTGCAGACCCGTCGCCACAGCTTCCTGTGCCAACAGCTTGGCATCAGGAACCTCGTGCTGGCAGTGAATAAGATGGATTTGATCGATTACGATGAGACCAAGTTCAACGCCATCGTTTCCGATTACGCAAAGTTTGCAGAAAGTATCGGCATCGAAAGCTTCCACGCCGTTCCGATATCGGGCCTAGCGGGCGACAATATCACCTCGCGGTCGGACAACACGGATTGGTATGGCGGTCCGGTTCTCATCGACCTTCTGGAAACGATGCAGATCAGCAATACTGCCAGCCAGAAGAAGCCCTTCCGCATGCCCGTCCAATGGGTAAACCGTCCCAATCTCGACTTTCGCGGCTTCTCGGGACTGATCGCTAGCGGCACCGTGAAGCCGGGCGACGAATTACGCTCTCTCCCTTCGGGCAAGACCAGCACGGTAAAATCGGTGGTCACCATGGACGGGGAACTCGACGAAGCGGTTGCGGGCCAATCCATCACGATCACTCTGGAAGAGGAAATCGATTGTTCCCGCGGCGACGTGCTTGCCACTGCCGATGACCCTCCCCAAGTAGCTGACCAGTTCGAAACCACCATCGTGTGGATGGACGACGAGCCGCTCGTCGTCGGCCGCGGCTACTGGCTCAAACTGGGCACGCAGATGGTCAGCGTAACAATCGCCGAACCAAAATACGAAATCGACGTCAATACGATGGAACATCTCGCATCGCAGACGCTGAATCTGAATCAGATCGGGGTCTGCGAGATTACGACCGACAGGCGCATCGTCTTTGATCCCTATACAGAAAATCGCGCGCTGGGCGGCTTCATCCTGATCGACAAGATCACCAACCACACCGTTGGCGCAGGGATGCTGCATTTCAGCCTGCGCCGTAGCCAGAACGTCCATTGGCAACCTACCGATATTACACGCGACCACCACGCTTCCATGAAAAACCAGACGCCGCGGGTGCTCTGGTTCACCGGGCTGTCGGGTTCGGGGAAATCGACTATCGCGAACGAAGTCGAGAAGAAGCTGGCCCTCATGAACCGGCATACCTTCCTTCTCGATGGCGACAATGTTCGCCACGGGCTTAACAAGGATCTCGGCTTTACCGAAAGCGACCGGATCGAGAATATCCGCCGCATAGGCGAAGTTGCGAAACTCATGACCGATGCCGGCCTGATCGTGCTGACAGCCTTCATCAGCCCATTTCGGGCCGACCGGCAGTTGGTGCGGGACATGATCGATGGAGGCGAATTCATCGAGATCCATGTCGATACGCCGCTGGAAGTTGCCGAGGCGCGCGATGTGAAGGGGCTTTACAAGAAGGCGCGCGAGGGGAAGCTGAAGAACTTCACCGGTATCGACAGCCCCTACGAACCACCGGAAAGTCCGGAAATTCGCGTCAACACGGTGGAGATGACACCCGAAGAGGCGGCGGACCATATCATCGCGAAGATCTTGCCATTGAAGTAGGTGCGTCGACGGATGTAAAGGATGCATGCTCGCACCAGATGGTCGTGGGCTGGCCGTCCGCGCCATTTCGGTAACCTGAGAAATCGATGCAAATCAGCGAACGTACTTACCAGATCGCACTAGTCGAAGATGACGGCGCTCTGCGTACTTTGCTGACCCGCTATCTCCGACAGAGCGGGTTTCCCGTTCGCGGGTACGCGACGGCTGCAGAATTTCGGGCATCTGCCGACCAATTCGATCTGGTCATTCTGGATGTCATGCTCCCTGCCACCAGCGGTCTCGACCTGTGCCGATGGTTGCGCGAGAGGAGCAAGGTTCCGATCATTTTCATCAGTGCACGGTCGAGCCATACCGATCGGATCGTGGGGCTGGAGCTTGGTGCGGACGACTATCTGATCAAGCCCGTCGACCCAGGCGAACTGGTTGCGCGGATCCGATCCGTATTGCGCCGCTCGGAAGAAGCCGGACAGCGTGACATGGCAGACTATGCATCGATCGTTCGGTTCGAAGGCTGGCAAATGGACCGTCGCCGGCGCGAGCTGTTTGCCCCGGAAGGTTCACGCGTATCCATTTCGGAAGCTGAATTCGACCTCCTCAACGTGTTCATCGACATGCCACAGCGCGTTGTTGGCCGGGACACTCTGCTCGAGCATTCCAGAAGCCGCTTGCCGGGCCGTGACCACAGCGACCGCAGCGTGGATGTGCTTGTCAGCCGTCTGCGGCGCAAGCTCGGGTCTGTCGATGGCGGGCGCGACTTGATCCGCACCGTGCGCGGCGTGGGATACGTCTTTACTGCGTCAGTAGAGGCTTGATGGCACGACACAGTCTCTGGCCCAAGGGTCTGACCGGAAGGGTAATCCTCGTTCTGGTGCTGGCCGTGCTGTTCCAGTTTCTTGCCGGCAGCGTGCTAATTCGCACCGGAGAGATGCACATACAGCGTCAGGATCTAGGGCGACGGGTTGCCGAACAGGTGCTGATCGCGGAACGTATCATAACTGCCGCCGATCGATCGGACCGCGGTCGCCTGCTCAAAAGCCTGTCTACAATTCATACAAAACTGGAACTCGTCGAAGGCAGCCCGGAGATCGGTCCGGGCATAGATGCGGAAGCGAGGGAAATTGCGAATGCAATTTTCGAGTTCGAGCCAGCCCTGGCCAATTACGAATTGCGCCTTTCTCTCGAGACAGGTTCATTTCTCAACCTTGAGCGCCAAGTCATTGGTGCTATCGAAATAGACGAAGACACATGGATTGGCTTCACGACGCAGGAAAGGGTCGCCGACTGGCGGCTCCTGCTGGAAACCTCGATCCGGGTTGGACTCATAGCCGTACTGATCCTTGGATCCGCCGCCGTGCTTGTCCGTACGCTGAGCGCGCCCCTTCGCCGGCTGTCGGAAAATGCGCAGTTGATCGGAACGTCCGGGCGGATCTTTTTCGATGATACCACCGGCCCGGAAGAACTGCGCGAGGTTTCGCGGGCTCTGAACGCAATGCAGGAACGGCTGGAAGGCGTGATCGATCAGCGAACGCAAGCGCTGCTTGCGGTCGGCCATGATCTGCGCACGCCGCTGGCCCGGTTACGTCTACGAGTGGATGGAATCGAAGATCGGGCGGATCGAAGCGCGGCACGTGAGGACATCGATCAGATGACCCGCATGCTGCAGGAGCTCTTAGAGTTCTTCGAGACTGGCGAGAGCCAGTTGGATCGCGAACCGACGGAACTGTCCAGTCTGTGCCAGATGATCGCGGAAGCCTTCGACGACTTGGGAGCAGACGTTCGTTTCGAGGGCCCTGACCGCTTGGTAATCGACGCCGTGCACGATCATCTGGCAAGGGCCATCGAGAATCTGGTCGATAACGCCATCAAATATGGCGGCAACGCGACGATCACGCTCGCCACCGATCCAGACTGGGCCATTGTGTCGGTGGAAGACAACGGCCCCGGCATCCCTGCATCGCAATTCGCTCGGGTGATGCACCCATTTGAGCGATCCGACGCAGCGCGCTCTGGCAGGCATCCCGGGATGGGCCTTGGGCTGAGCATCGCTCGCAACGTCGCGGAGGCCCATGGCGGCCGTCTCGAACTCGCGAACCGCAGCGGCGGAGGACTTCGGGCGACGCTGACGTTCCCCAAAAAATAGCACCTGCAACACTTTGTTACATTCGGGGCGATGCACAGCAATGTTCGAGCGCCATTGTGCACTGCGAAAGATTTCGTCCCCCCCCAAGCAGGAGCCAGAAATGGAACAGCTGATGAAAGGCGTGTCGCGGTTTCGCGATGCGGTCTATCCCGAACACAAGCAACGCCTCGAGACCCTCGGGCGCGACGGGCAAAGCCCCACGACTTTGATGATAAGCTGTTCCGACAGCCGTGTGGTACCTGAACTCATCACCCAGTCCCAACCCGGCGAATTGTTCGTGATCCGCAATGCGGGCAACATCGTACCGCCCTGGCAGCGGGTAAACGGCGGCGTGACCTCCACGATCGAATATGCCGTCATGGGCCTCGGCGTTACTGACATCGTCATTTGCGGCCACGCCGACTGCGGCGCGATGAAGGCGCATTTCGCGCCCGAAGGCGCTCTCGACGCCATGCCGTCGGTCAAGGAATGGATTGGACATTCCACCGCTGCACACTCGGTGATCGAAGCTTGTTGCGGCTCGGCAGACGACGGCGAAAAGCTTGACCGCCTCGTAGAAGAGAATGTCATCCTTCAGCTGACGCATCTGCGCAGCCACCCCTGCGTAGCCGCCGCACTGGCCAAGGGCGAACTCCGCTTGCATGGCTGGGTGTTCGACATCTCCGAAGGCGCAATCCGCGCGCTCGACGGCGAAAGTGGCAAATTCCGCCGCATGGAAGATCCCCAGCACCCGGTCCCGGTTGCCGATTTCGGCGGTAATCGCCAGCAGGCTCGGGAAGCGGCCTGACCTCCCAGTCCCTTCCCAGGGCCGGTGCCCGTTCGCAGGAGTTCGAGCGCACCGGCCCACCCTCCCGTCAAATCTGCTGACCCGAGACTTTTACACTAAGGAGCCGTCGTGGCCGACAAATCGTCGTTATTCTCGTCCTTGGGCAAGGACATTCCCGCTTCAATCGTGGTGGCGCTCGTCGCCCTGCCATTGTGTCTGGGTATCGCGCTCGCTTCGGGCGCGCCTTTGTTCTCCGGGCTGATCGCGGGGATCGTCGGCGGCATCGTCGTCGGTGTCCTCTCCAAATCGCAACTTTCGGTCAGCGGCCCCGCAGCGGGCTTGACCGTGATCGTACTCGACGCATTGGCGGTCCTGCCTACCTGGGAAATCTTCCTCCTGGCAGTTCTGCTCTCGGGTTTGCTTCAGGTCGGGCTTTACTTCACCCGTTCAGGAACCCTGTCGGAATTCGTGCCCAGCTCGGTCATCACCGGTATGCTGGCGGCGATTGGCCTGATCCTGATCCTTAAGCAAATCCCTTATGCCATGGGCTATGACGGAGATTTCGAAGGCAGCCTCAGCTTCCTCCAGCCTGATGGTCTCAACACGATTTCCGCCTTGTTCTACTCCGTTTGGGATTTCTTCCTGCTGGGGCCGATCATCATCGCAGTGGTTTCGCTTATCTTCCTCTTCTGGTCGGATGCAAACCGGCCCAAAGACGGCCTGCTGAAGCTCCTGCCCGGACCACTGGTTGTCGTGCTGTTTGGCGTGCTTGCAAACGAAGCGTTCAAGCTCTTCGCACCAGGGCTCGTCATCGACCCAAGCCAGCTCGTACAGGTGCCCGTATCGGAATCGCTGGGCGAATTCGTCGGACAGTTCCGTACTCCCGACTTCTCGGCCATCACCATGCCCGACGTATGGATCGTGGCAGTGACACTAGCGATCGTGGCCAGTCTGGAATCGCTGCTGTGCGTTAAAGCCGTCGACGAAATCGACCCGCGCCGCCGTACCACCGACAAGAACCACGAACTGCTCGCACAGGGCGGTGGTAACTTCGTTTCCGGCCTGATCGGTGGCCTGCCGCTCACGTCTGTTATCGTCCGGTCTTCGGCCAACGTTGCTGCTGGAGGTGAAACCAAGACTTCGGCCATCCTCCACGGCTTCTGGTTGCTCCTGAGCGTTCTGCTGATCCCGGTCGTACTCAACCTCATCCCGCTTGCTGCGCTCGCTGCGATCCTCATTCAGGTCGGCTACAAGCTCAACACGCCTGAACTCTACAAGCGCCGCTGGGCACAGGGCTGGCATCAGTTTGTGCCCTTCATGGCCACTATCGCAGCAATCCTCTTCACCGATCTGCTTCGCGGCATCATCATCGGACTGGTCATCGGCTTCGTATTCGTCGTCGCCCGCAACTTCCGCACTGCAGTCAGCGTAGCCAACGACGGTGATTTCTGGATGGTCCGCGCTCGCCGCAACCTTTACTTCATTCATAAGTACGAGTTGCAAAATTCGCTCAACAAGGTGCCGGAAGGCGCGAGCGTGGTGATTGATCTCGAACGGGCGGAATTTGTCGATCCGGACAACATCGACATCATCAACAGCTTTGCCCGCAACGCCAAGTTCCGCGACGTTTCGGTCACCATCCGCGGCGATGTCGACCACCTCGAAGACACTCCGCTGGAAGCCCCTGCCAAGAAGGTAGCTTACACATGAAGACCATTCGAGAACTGAAGCTGTCCAACAAGGCCTGGTCGGACGAGATGCGTGAGCGCAAGAAGGACTATTTTGCGCGGCAGACGGTCGGCCAGAATCCGGAGGTGATGTGGATTGGCGGATCCGACAGTCGTGTATTTCCGCACCAGATCACGCAGACCCGACCGGGCGAATTGTTTATCCATCGCAATCTCGCCAATCTTGTCTACTCCGATGATGACAATCTGATGGCCGACTTGCAGCATGCGGTCGACGATCTGAAAGTCGCGCACATTATCCTGTGCGGCATATACGGTTGCAACGGCATGGGTGCCGTATTGAATGGCGACGCGACCGGTCACATGCATTCCTGGCTACGCGCTTTGCGGGAGGTCTACGAAGAAAACCGGCTGGAAGTCGATTCGATCGAAGATCCCCTGGATCGGCAGAACCGCTTGGCCGAACTCAACGTCCGTGAACAGCTTCGCCGACTTTCGCAGCTCGACATTGTGCGCGCTGCCTTGGAACGCGGGCAGGACCTGACCTTGCATGGCTGGATTTACGATTTGAGCAACGGCAGGCTGACCGAATTGTTCGAAGTCGAACCCGTCAGCGAAACGTCGGGCTTTGCTATGCCTCTGCAGGACGTTCCGCAGATGGAAGACCATCTCGCCGTTGCAGAGTAATTGAATGCATGGTGTGGTAGCGAGGAGGCCCCGCGCGCCTCTCGCTACCACACCTAACCTCGCGGTCAGGCAATCGCACCCAATTCCTTCTGAAGCTCGGACAACCACGGAGCATAGGGCTTCCATGCCCCTTGCCCGGACCGGTTGAGCGGACGTCGAACCTGTTCGGAACTTGCCGTCCGTACCGCCCGCTCGGTTCGGTGGAAATCGAGGCAGGCTTCTTCGAATGGAAGGCCGATATGATCCAGCATGCGCCGGGTCTGGCCTTCCAGATCATCGAGCACATCCTCGTGGTTCACTCGGAGGACCCGGCCGGGAAGCACACTATCCCAGTGGTCCATCAGACCGACATAATCGCGGTAGTAGCGACCGATCTCCGTCAGTCCGTACGTAAAGTCCTGCCCCTCCGCAAAAAGCTGTTTGAAGCCCGAGAAACAGCAATCCATCGCATCGCGCCGCGCATCGATAATGGTCGCGTTGGGCATTATTAGGTGGATCAATCCGATGTGGCGGAAGTTGTTCGGCATCTTGTCGATAAAGAACGGCGCGCCTTGTCGGTGAATGCGAGTATCCTCGATGAAGCGATCACCCATTTCAGCAAATTGATCCGCGTCCAAATCGTGGAGCACGTCAGGATAACGGCTCTTGCCGGCCTTCCGCCCCCGCAATTTGTGCGCGAGCGCGAGGATGTTCGGCAGTTCCAGCGTCCCATCGATCTGTGAGTGACTGGCAAGGATCTGTTCGAGAAGTGTCGATCCGGCGCGCGGCAGGCCGAGGATGAAGATCGGGTCCCACACACGGCTACCCACATTCGCCTTGCTCTCGAATAATTCGGATGTGCAGACTCTCTTCTGCGCGTCCATTTCAGCAGTCATCCGGTCGGCATCATAACCGGTTTGACGGCGCTTCAGATCATTGCCAAGTTCATAAAAGCGGAATGACTGGGCATGTTCGGCGCGGTCTTCGAAGGCCTTGCCGAGCGCGAAAGCAAGGTGAACCCGGTCCATGAAGCCGATGTCCGTGCGCGCTGCCTGCACTTGCATGGCGGCAAGCTCTGCTTCGGTAAAACGATAGGTCTTGAGATTGGCCAGCGCGTAATACGCATCACCATGGCCGGGCCGCGCAGCGATCGCGGCGCGATAGGACGCCACAGCGCGTTCCTGATCCCCGACCGTCTTCAGCGCATGGCCGCGCGACGTCAGCGTCGCCGGATCGCCGGGCAGGCGCGCCAGTACACTATCGAAAAGTTCGAAGGCCCGGTCGTAATTTCCGGTCTGCATGCTTTCGATCGCCAGGTGGGACTGAAACAGCGGGCTGTCAGGATCTCGCTTATACAGCGCCTCTGCTTGTTCACATGAGCGAGCGAACTTTTGTCGCTTGCGAAGCACGTCGATATAATCGAGCCGAACCTGAATATTATCGGGTTCGAATGCCGCGGCGCTCTCCAGCAAGAATTCCGCATCATCAAGTATGCCCAGCCTCAGGCCGATCTGAGCCAGCAACCGCATCGCTTCGACATGCTTGGGATTGCGGCGCAGAAAGTGTCGGCAAATTTCTTCTGCCCGCAGTGGTCGGCCTTCATGGAGATGATGCGTCACCGCAATCAGTTCTTTAGGCAAGGCCAGGAGACGCCGTTCCTGATTGCGCGCAGTTGTCGCTTCGCCCATTCGACGAGCCGCTTCGAGTAATTCCGCCTGTGCACGCCAGCTTGCCGCGAGCGCGGGATTGAACCGGACTGCGCGGCCATAAGCTTCAATTGCTTGCTCCGTGTCGCCCGTCGCACGCGCCAGGTGGCCGGCCTCCTGCCAGGCGCGTCCATATTCGGGGATCTGGGAGTGCAGGCGGTCCAGATAATCCTGCGCATCCTGATGGCGTGCCAGATAACGGTTTGCGACCGCCGCGATATAGAGCGCCTCGGCATCATTCGGGACATCGGCCAGGATGGCCTCGGCAAGTGCCAGCCCCCGCTCGAAGGCGTTGGCCTGCAGCGCCTCCTGCGCGTCCTTCAGCGTTTGGTCACGCCGATCCATCCTGTCTCCTCGTTACTTCTTGTACAAATGGCGGAGGCGAGCCTCAAGCTGCGCCCCCGCCATAAATACGACCGTTGTTCTGGGTCAGTAGCTGAAGGTGGCTTTCGCGCCCACCGTCAGCGGCCGATTGGTTACGATGCGCGCGCGATCGTAATAAAAATCGCCCGCAATTTGAGCCCGCTCGTCAAACAGGTTTGCCCCGTAAACCTCGAACCGCCACTGATCGTAGGATACGCCCGCCGACAGATCGACCACGGTGTAGCTGTCGAGCTCCAACCGATTGATGGAGATAATGTCGGTGAACTTGGAGGCTGAATGCGAAATGGACGGCTGGATAAACGCGCCCAGTTCGTCGGTCAGATCCCACTCATAGCGCACCCGCAGATTACCCTGAAAGGACGGGGCATAGGCAAGATCGGATCCGACCTGCACGTCGTCCGTCGGGGTCAGGACCTCGGTAATCTCGGTATCGAGCAATGACACCGCACCCGAAAGCGTCAGACCGGGCGCTGCATAAGGCGCGAAGGTGAAATCGGCTTCGAAACCCTTGATCTCTGCATTCGCCGCATTGTCCGAAAAGAACAGATTGGTGATGCTGGGATCGAAGATGGTCGTCTGCAGATTGCTGATGTCGACGTAAAATAGGCTGCCGTTGATACGCAGCTGACGATCGAACAGTTCGGTTTTCGCGCCGATCTCGTAGTTCTTCACCTCGTCCGATTCCAGCTCGAACGGAACGGTGAAGCCGTCGGGTCCTTGCGCACCACCGGGACGATTGAGCAGGCCGGGACGGAAGCCTTCCGAATAGGTCGCATAGAACAGCAGATCTTCCGTCGGGGTGAAGTTGACAGTCGCCTTGAAGATCACGCCCTCGGTCTTCGCCTTGTCGGGTGCACGGATCGCGTTGAACACCTGTTGCGCCTGAGCAGCAGTAAGTCCTGCTGCCTGTATGTCCTCAAGGCTATCGTCTCGTCCGAAGGTCTGACGCAGATCGGCATCGCACGACCCGATGAAGGTATATTGCCCATCGCCATCATAGAGATCCGACAGGTTGGTGCCAAAGGCGTTCGCATCCTGCGCAGCGCCCGCATTGCAGAAGGAACTGTTGGCTGTGCCTTCGAAATCGACCTCGACGTTGTAATACCGAGCGCCGCCGGTGATCGACAGCAAATCGGGAACAAGGTCGAAGGTTGCTTCCCCGAAAATGCCGAACTGCTGATCGGTCCGCTTCACGTCGTTACGGAAGATGACACCATACGGAAACGGTCCCGCATCGCTGGCATAGGCTCCCGGGAAAGGGAAGTTCGGCGCAAACCCGCCGAACGGCTGGGCCAGTTCGCTACCCGGATAGGTATAGTCGTTGCGTTCCTTGAGCACGAGGTCGGAATAAAACCCCCCTGCAGTCACACGGAAGCGATTTTCCTCCGGCGTGCTGAGCCGCAATTCCTGCGTGAACACCTGAAGATTGCTATCCGAGGTGACATAGAGGTTGGGCGCCTGGCATGTCCCGCTCGGTGCCGCGTCGCCGGGATAGCTGACCGACCCATCGCAGATGTAATATGGAAGGTACTGGCCGGCGAAAAGATAATCCGAGTAGTCGATCCGCTGCTCGGTTTCGCGTTCCGTGTAGGCACCGTTGTAAATCACATCGAGCATGCCCAGACGGCCTTCGACGCTCCAGGCAGTGTTGGAGAAATCGTCCTCCAGCCGGTCGTCTTCAAAGCGCTGGATCTCAAGATCATCGAGATCGAGTTCCGGATCGGCGAAGAATACTCCGTCGCTCTCCAGACTTTGGCGGCTGTGCGCTACGGTGATCCGCCAGTCCGGCGATACCTCGTAAAGGGCCGAGACGCGGAAGCCTGAATATTGGGTGTCGTTGAAGTCATTCTCGACCAGCCCGGCGTTATTCGCCTCGATGAAGTTAACGCCCGACAGGTCATCGCCCGATTGAAAGCCGGCGCGATTGGGTGCCACGGGCACACCGTTGTCGCGCACCGTTCCGGCTGGGCGGAAGCGCGCGCTTTCGCTTGCGTCGCGGGTGCCTGCGACATTGTCGATGTAGCCGCCCTGATCATCGAGATATACGACGCCGCGCACGGCGAGATTGTCGGTCACCGGCACATTGAGCATGGCTTCGGCCTTGTAGCTCGCCTCGCCTCCCTTGGTGAAGGACGTGCCGACACTGACCCTGGTGTCAAAGCCCGACAGATCGGGCTTGTTGGTGATGAGCCGCACGACACCAGCCTGCGAACTCGCTCCGAACAAGGTGCCCTGAGGCCCGGAAAGAACTTCGATCCGTTCGAGGTCGGCGGCATAGACGTCGAGATTACGACCCGGCTGTGCCAGCGGTTGCTCGTCTAGATAAAGCGAAACGTTAGGAGCAAGACCCGCGACGCCCGCCGTTGTGAGGTTTGGCGTGGTCGACGCAAGTCCGCGAATATAGATCGTGCTCTGGCCGGGACTGCCACCGCCAGCGGTCACGGTGGGCAGTTGCTGCAGATAATCGTCGAAGGTCGCGATGTTCAACTGGTCGAGCTGTTCCTGACCCAGGGCCTGAACCGAAACCGGTACGTCCTGCAGATCTTCGCTGCGACGCTGGGCGGTGACAACGATGGTTGTGACGCCGCCTTGGCGCGGCTGCCTCTGAGCGCCGGTCCGGCTCTCGGGCTGCGTGGCGGTTCCCGAAGTAGTGGAACTCTGCGCGTGCGCATGTGTGGGTGAAAGAAGTGCAATCGCAAGCGCACCGAATGATATGCCTTGTGCGGTTTTAAATAGGATAATGGCCCCCTTGAAGATGTCATGCGTGAAGTCGATCAACCGGCGCGACAAGTCGGCCAGGTATCGACGATGATGGATGTTGTGTGGGGGCGACCTACGGAAGCTGGTCCCGTTCGGCCACCGAAGTGCCCCTATTTCCCGGGATTGGCCGATGGCTGTTGCTGCAATGCAACAATTAATCCCGCCACCCGGCAGTGCCGGTCACTTAGTTGTGCTGTTGATCACTTCTTGTCCGCTGCGACCCCGACCGCCGTCGTGGGCACGCCCTGATGTTTACGGATCAAGTCGTAACAGATCGCCTTCACGATCGAAATCGCCATCAAGGCGACGACGAACGAGAATGGGAGTGCGCCAATGATCATCGTGATCCGGATCGCCTCTATTCCCCCAAGAACCAGCATACTGCCGACTACCGCGGCGAGAGCGGCCCCCCAGAACAGGATGTGCTTTCGATGTTCGCCTTCCGTGTCGCCTGCTCCGTTGATCGTATTTACGATCAGGATCGCGCTGTCGGTGGAGGTTACCAGATAAGTCATAAGAAGCACCACGATCATGCCCGACACGGCAAACGCAGTTCCAGGATCTAGGATGACGGCCAAGGTCGCATAAAGCTGGTCGGCCATCGTGGCATTCACAATAGTACCACCTGCACTTCCATTGAGTTCAAGGGCGATCGCGGTGCCGCCAAGCAATGTCATCCAGATGAAGCATACCAAAGATGGGACGAGAACCACGCCGAAGATATACTCGCGGATCGTCCGCCCTCTTGAAATGCGGGCGATGAACATGCCGACAAAAGGGGAGAACGCGATCCACCACGCCCAGTAGAACACCGACCAGTCCAGCTGCCACGCTACCAATTGCTCTCCTACGGGGCTCTCATCGGAAAACAGGGTGAGCGACAGGGGAATGAAATGCCCGATATAATCCGCGATTCCCTGGCCCAGCAGTTTCAGGGCGAATAGGCCGGCGCCCATGATCGCAAACAGCAAGAGCAGCAGAAAGGAAAGGCCAAGATTGAGGTTGGAAAGCCACTTGATACCCTTTCCCACGCCCGACAGCGCACTGAGGGTAGAGGCACCGACCAGAATGGCCAGGGCAAGCGCAATGGCAGGCAGGGAAGAAGACCCATCCGGGTTGAGCAGCCAATCACCCAGGCCGACGCGCGAAAGACCGACAACAAATTGTTCAACGCCCAGGCCCATGGTCACTGCAACGCCGAGTATGGTTGCCACGACCGCGACGACATCGACCACGTGGCCGCCAAATCCGGACATGGTCTTTCCGAACAGAGGAACCAGAGCGGACCGGATCGTCAGCGGAAGATCGCGCCTGTACGCAACGTAACCGATCGCCAGCCCCACCAGGGCATAGGTTCCCCAGGCCGCGAAGCCCCAGTGGAGGAAGGTATAGACAAATGCTGGCCGCACCGCGTCCCAGGATTGCGCCTGGACCGCGCCGCGGATGATGTCGGGATTTTCAGAAAAATGGGAGAGGGGCTCACCTGTCGAATAGGTGAGCAGCCCGATACCGATGCCCGCACCGAATAGCATGGCAAACCACGAGAGACGTGAGAACTCGGGCTTTTCTCCGGCATATCCTATCCTGAGGCCGCCGGTTTGCGGGAAAATTGCCAGGATGGCACAGATCGCTATGAGCGCCGCCACAAGATAGACATACCACCCGGCGAAGGACGATATGATCGTTGAATTGGCCGCCGACAGAGTCTCGTTGGCGCTGACTGGGAAGAAGATCGCCCACAGGATGATGAGCGTGACGATGATCTTCGCTGGGATTGTCACCTGACGGCTGAAGCCATCGTAAAAGCCGCGATCGGCCGTGCTAATCGGCAGTTCGACCAATGGCGGGGCTATCCCCTTGGGGTCATCGGATGACATGGTTCTCTCGCTGACTTGGCTGTCCCAAGGTTCGGCGAACAGTGGGTAAGGATGCTGGCATCATACGGACGATCGTCAAGAGATCAAATGGCACTGCCATCTTAAGCACGGCGCTATTGTCCCAGCGCACATTGGAACAGGCCCCCAATGTCAGGCCGCGGTACGCGGCGTCTATTGCTGCAGGTAAAACATCGGCCGCCTTGCCCAGCCCGCACAAAGCACCCAGCATTCTCACCGGCGCGCACTAGGCAAAGGTTGGATTTTTCAAGCTTTTCTCAATCTTTTCATATTAACGCGATGCTCCAGTCCCACTTAACCACGCCTCGAGAAGCCTCGCCCCAGCAATGGTCGCAATCCTGATCACTCTCGCTGTCGCCGGCATGGTGGGCATAGCGCTGGCCGTTTGGCTCAGGCCGCAACTCATCCATCTGCGCGGCTCCATGGAGCGTGCTGAAGGACTGATCGGAATAAAGCACACCGGCGGATTTCTGGCCCGGGCGTCACAAATAATCGTGGCAATGGAGCAGGCGCTCCAAAGCTCAGCGCCGCGTGCACAATCTCACGCGATTTCGGGTTTGCCGACGCGCGAACCCTTGATTGCGCGGATGAAGAGCGATCGAAAGGGCACACTCGGCATCCTGGCGTTGAAGGACTATGATCGCTTGTGCGCCTTCGACCCGGAATCGGCAGAGCGCTTGTTGCTGATCATGGTCGAGCGTTTGACGGCAATGGTGCCAAGAGACCAGCTCGTCGCACAGCTTGATCGCTCCCATTTGGCTATCTGGATTGGGCCGGACATGGAGTTGGCGGCGGCGACTACCGAGGTGGAAGCACTCGCCTACTCATTGGGCGATCGCTGGTGTGACGGCGAAAGAGAAATTTTTCCCGAAATCGCATTTCGCACCGGAGAGTTCAGGTCCGACAGCGGAGCTCCCGAAGCCTTACTGTCGCAAACCCTTTCATCATTCTCGGTTCCACTAATCACCGACGTGCGGGAAATCGTTTCTAGCATCGATCCGGCGATCCAGTCGCGCGAGCGCTTCCAGATAGAACAGGATCTGCGTCAGGCTGTCGGACGGGACGAACTGCGCATGCAGTTTCAACCTCTGATAGACGCGTCGACAGGGCGGGTGTCGGGGGCAGAGGCCTTGCTCCGTTGGCACCATCCCACGCGAGGACTGATCCCGCCGACCCGCTTTATTCCGATCATGGAGTCTTCCGATCTGTCGCCTGAAATTGGCCTTTGGGCTCTTAACCGGGCGGCGCGAGAGGTACGCCAATGGCGCGATGCTGGACATGACCTACGTGTCGCGGTCAACGTGTCCGGTAGACAGTTGGATGGCGCCGACCTGCCGCTCATGATCGAACGGACACTGGCGCGACATGATCTCGGTGGGGAAGCTCTGGAGATCGAACTGACAGAAACGGTTGCCCTTGCCGAAGGTGATTGCGCCGCGCGCCTTAGCGACGCTCTGCGGTCGCGGGGCATCCGGATCGCAATCGACGATTTCGGCACCGGTTATTCCAGTTTCGCGGCGCTCAATGCCATCGCCTTCGACAAGATAAAGATCGACCGGGCATTCGTAACTGACGTTCATGCCCGACGCGAAAGCCAGGCGATCTGTTCCAGCATTCTTACGCTTGGCCGGGGACTTGGCATTAACGTATTGGCCGAAGGCGTCGAAACAGCCGAAGAATTTCTATGGCTGCGCGATCATGGATGTCGTTTCTTCCAGGGTTTCTATTTCGCCCGGCCGCTTTCGGGCGAGGACTTCCTGACTTTTGTCAAAGACGAACAGACGCTCAACAGATTGTTGCAGGCGGACACACAACTTATTTCTGAGAGGATGCGGGCATGACGACCCTTTTGCGGAGCGTGAAGATAGGCATGGGCCTGTTTGGTGTTCTGGTGCTGAGCGCATGCTCGTCCGGACCAAAAAGCATAGCGCCTGCTTCTGCCATACAGCAGGTCGATCCTGATGAGGTCGAAGAAATTGCAGCCTTGCTTGACCGGGGAGAGGTTCGATCCGCGGAGAAACGACTCCGGAAAGGTTTGGACCGGGATCCGATGAACCCTTCCCTGCAAGTCCTTCTGCAGGGCATCGAAGGTGACGCCCGAACCGATCTGGGACCGAAAAACTTCAGCTACACCGTCCGCTCCGGCGAAACGATGACGGAATTGGCTGAACGCTTCCTTGGCAACCGCCTCAAGTCCTATCAGCTGGCGAAATATAACGGTATCGATGTGCCGGACGCATTGGAAGTCGGGCGCGAACTTCTGATACCCGGACAGTCACCCAATGCAGCGAGCACCCCTCGACCGACACCAAAAGCGGAAAAAGCCGCACCTGCCCGCCCAAAAACGGAAGTCGCAAAGCCAGTTAAGCCGGCAGCCGCCCCTGCGCCACGCAAGACTGTCGATCATGCTGCTGTCCGTCGTGCGCGCTCCGCGGGGCTTGTTGCCCTCAATCAGGGCAATGTGAACCAAGCAGTTGCGCTGCTCCGCCGCGCAGCTGCGCTTGACCCAGACAACAAGGCAATTGCAGCTGATCTGCGCCGGGCGGAACAGATTGCCGCAACTGTTAGGGCGCGACAGTAATTGGTTGATAAGACTTTTACTTTAATGCCGCGTCACCTGCCGATTGGACTATCGAGCTGGAAGGGACGCGCACAGTATGATCGAACGGCTCGACCGTTACAGGATAGAGGGCAAACTTGGCGAAGGCGCCATGGCGGACGTTTACCGTGCGCACGATCCGGAAATCGGTCGTACGGTTGCCATCAAGGTTCTCAAACCCGAATTCGCCAGCAATGCAGACATTGGTAGTCGTTTCCTGCGCGAAGCGCGGGCCGCAGGTGCCCTGAGCCACGCCAACATCGCGACGATCTATGACGTGGGCGAGGCCGACGGAATTGCCTACATCGCGATGGAGTTGGTGGACGGACGCCCGCTCGACCGCTGGATTGCGGCCAATGGCAGGATTCCGCATGAAAGAACGCTCCATCTAGCTCTGCAACTCGCCCAGGCTCTCGGATATGCGCATAGCATGGGGATCGTGCATCGCGACGTGAAGCCATCCAACATTTTGATCTCCGAAGACGGGAAGACCGTGAAACTGCTCGACTTCGGGGTAGCGAGAATGGGCGATGCCGATCCTTCCGCGCTTGAGAGGACGCAGGTGGGCCAGCTTGTCGGCACACCGCGCTACATGAGCCCCGAACAGGCGCTCGGTCTGCCGGTAGACGCCCGTTCCGACCTCTTTTCGCTGGGGGCAGTTTTCTACGAAATGACGACCGGAAAACCAGCTTTCCCCGGCGGAGAACTGGCAGTGCTCGCAATCCAGATCGCTCAGGGCAAAGTCACGCCGATCGGAGAGGTCACCACTGATTGCCCACCTGGATTTCGCGCGATCATAGACAGACTTCTCGCGAAAAAACCCGAGCAACGTTATGCGGACGGCACTGCCCTCGCCCAAGTCCTCGAACGCGAAGTGAACGACGCACGTGAAGGAGGCGCAGTTTCGCGAGGCCTTTCTTTGCGGTTCAAGGTTCCAATCGCGCTTTTTCTGGTCACGGCCCTCGCCTTGGCGGCTTGCGTCAGCGTCATTCTTCACCGCCAGCAGCAAGCACTCGAAACGATGGCGGCAGCGACCGGCAACAGCATTGCAGCCTTCATTACCGGCAATGCCGCCGTCACGATTGCAGAGAACGCCGGAATGCCGTCTGCGCAACAGGACTGGACGGCTCTTCAGGCGTTCGTCACAACTGCCGCGCAAGACGACGCCATGCGCGGGATTGTCGTCGCCGACGCAGATGGCACCATACGGGCGTCCAGCAACCCGCGACTCATCGGCAGGCGCTATCAGAGTCATGACGCCGAGGATGCGATCCTGGAACAGCCGGATCGGCGCGTTACGAATGTATCCGACGCGGATGGCGGTGGCATGCGCTTTGTTCATCCGGTGAACTATGCCGGGGTCCGGTTCGGAACGGTAGACCTGGTGCTGAAACGCGACGCGCTCAATGCGGCCCTCTCTACATCGAAAGCTCTGTTCGCAGGGCTTTCGGCCGCTGTCATGGCCGTAGTCCTTCTCATTGGTTATTTAAGCGGCGCGTTTGTAGCGCGTCCATTGCGTCGCCTGCGAAAGGCGCTGGACGAAATGACGGCGGGCGATCTCACCACCCGCATTTCACATCAGCGCCGGGACGAGGTGGGCGAGGCTTTCGATGCCTTCAACCGCGCAGCATCCACCGCTGAGGTACGCAGTGCCAGCACCTCGAAACCGTCCGATACCGCGGTTCTTGCTACCCGGATCGCGGCGTAGGAGCATCGCAATGTACATGCTTCAACTGTTCGATATCGACGACGCAGTCCAGCCGATCGACGCACGGCTGTTTGCCACGGGGAACCTCACGATCGGACGCGACGCTGCTGCCGACTGGAGCATTGCAGACCCCAATTGCGAAGTGTCACGCAATCATTGCGAACTTCGGATCTCGGACAATGGCCTGTCGCTCCATGTCAGCGGAGCGAACGGCGTTTATGACGACTTCAGCGGCGCCCGTTATCCGGACGACGCCGAATTCGTGCTCTCTCTGCCGGCAACCTTGAGGCTGGGACGGTTCCGCATCGTCATCGCTCCTGCGCCCCTTGCCGCATCGCCTTCCGGCGCAGCAGATCGCACGATGGTTCTTACTCCTCCGCTTGGCACATCGACCGACGTTCCCAGCGAATGGGACGAACCGACAGATCAATCGACACCTGCCAGCGGAACGCTTCTGGAAGCTTTCTGTCAGGGGGCCCAACTTGATGCCTCGCTATTGTCCAGCGAAGACCCCGATGAGATCATGCGCCGCGCGGGCGCTCTTTACCGCCAGATGGTCCTTGGAATTGGCGACCTTATGTCCGAACGCAATGCTGCGCGGCAAAGATACAGCCTCAACCGGACAACCATGTCGGGCCAGGACAACAATCCTTTCAAATGGGCACCGTCCCAAAGGCTCGCCGTCGACCTCCTGCTTGCAGAATCAACCGGCTTCATGTCCGGTCCTACAGCGCTCCAGGCTTCGTTTCGCGACGTCAAACGACATCTCGTCGCTACCTTCGCAGGCATGCGCGGGAGCCTGCGCGCAGCGATCAATCATTTGAACCCGGATCGACTGGACGGGTCGGGTTCTCGGCGCAAGACGTTGCTTCAGACGCGCTCTCAGTCAGCCTTGGAACAACTACGTGAGCGTCATGCCGAACTTTGTTCCGAGATTGCGGACGGTGTGCCGGGCGCGCTCGACCGCGCCTTCGTTGTGGCCTACGACGAAGCGGAAACGGTTGCTGATAAATGCGACTGAGCAGGTTCTTCCGGCATCGGAAAGAGAGCGGTCCGCTGGCTTCGTCGGATATTCAATCCGTAAGCCGCAGCCATGTCGGTCGGTTCCGCACTCTTAACGAGGACCGCATCCTTGATCGTCCGGATTCCCGGTTATGGGCAATCGCCGACGGCATGGGCGGTCATGTTAACGGCAGCCTCGCTGCAGAAACCGTCATTGCCCATCTTGGAGGTTTGCCCCTAGTACAGGAACCGGCGGCCATTCGCGCTGCCATCGAAGCGGCGAATGGCTCGATCCTTGAACAGGCTGGCGGAAAAAGCGGGACGACAATCGTCGCACTGAAAATATTTGATGACTGCGCGCGCATCTGGTGGGCCGGCGACAGTCGCGCCTATCGTTTGAGAGACGGGAAAGTGGACCTTCTCACCCGAGACCATAGTCTTGTACAGGAACTGGTCGAAGTGGGCGAATTAGCCGCCGACGAAGCGGCAGGACACCCTCGGGCCAATGTCATCACCCGTGCGCTCGGCATTGCCAGCAGTATAGATCTCGACGTGCGGGAGATCGAAGTGAGTGCGGGCGACCTGTTGCTTTTGTGCTCTGACGGCCTTTCCCGCTCGTTTGTTAGTGACGATCTTCGCAACGAGGAGCCGATCGATGCCATGGCTGATCGATTGCTCAGGAATGCACTCGAGCGAGACGGGCGCGACAACATCTCCTTCGTGCTCGTAAAAGCGTAAGCGTTCTCGATACTACCGACGTTGTGAGATTAACGGGGGAGTGCGTCAAAATCCCCGGACAATTCACAACAGGAACCACATACCTCCCAGCAAAACGACCGAGCCGGTTCCCATCAGACTCGCGACCAGCCGCAGGTTCATCCGCCTCAGGGGCTGGACAGAATGAGCGTCCAGCCGCTCGAGAACGCTGCAGGAATTACGCTCCGCGAGGTAGAATATCACCATCCCAGACAGGATGAAGCAGGATGCTATTGCCTTGGGCAACCAAGACGGTTCCATCTTTCCAAACAAGGCATTGAATCCCAAGCCGATGCCAACCGCTGCAAGACCTGTTCGCATCCAGCCCGCAAATGTTCTTTCATTCGCTAGCACGGTGCGGTCCTCAGCCAGATCGGTACGCTCTCCGGCAAGCTCGGCGGTGTCGCTCGATTTCGTCATATGCCTTCAGTGCCACGTCGGCCGCCGCCTTGCGCACAACATAAGTTGCGCCTCCTTTCGAGACGTATGTCTTGGTGTTCTCATGATAATTCCACATGATCTTTGTTGTGTGAAGGAACTCAATGGAGGCGATATTCGCTCAGTCGCTACGATCGACGCAATCCGTATTTTGGACCGATAAGTGCGGCATCATCCGCCAGGTTCGTAAGAGCCCATGTCGTAACAGCAAAGGGTACTGCTTGAATGTTCACGCAATTGCAGACGCCCCTTCCGGTTCATGTGATCGGCAAAGGCGCGGGGCTGGCTTTCGCAGTGATCGATTATGGCGCGGAGCATAATCTGATATGGGTGACTGCGCTGGATGAGGGCGGCGAAATCTGGTGTGCACCCAACCCGAAGGTGCGGGTCGCGGAGAACTGGTCGCTAGGTCGGAGCAAGGACTCGATAGCTGGCGCCGACAGTCTTGCTGCCCCGGAGGGTGATACCCCTTGAACCAGAAACCGATTGCCTTCTTCGCCCATCATCAGGGCCGGGGCCACGCCAACCGGATAATGGCGATCTCCAAACACATTCCTCCCGAAAGACCTATCACCATTTTGACTGCGAAGCCGGAGCAGTTTGAAAGCCTACCTCGCGAGGCTGAGCTCGTCCGGCTCCCGGACATGATCGGCGCGCCATCGCGATCCAAAGCCTTGCACAATCAGGCGACACCATCCGTTCTGCATTGCGTTCCGCTAGGCGTAGACGAGATGCGCGATCATATGGGCATTGTCGCCCAAACCTTACGGGCCATCGATCCGGCCCTTTTCGTCATCGATGTATCCGCGGAAATCGCGCTTCTTTCGCGCATCATGAGCGTACCAGCCGTCACGATCCGCATGCATGGCGATCGGTCAGACATTGGTCATCTCGCGGGATACGAAGCCTGTGTGGGCATGCTCGCGCCGTTCGACGACGCCATTGAACAGGATAGCTACCCTGACTGGGCTCGCTCGCGCACCTTTTACACTGGCGGCCTCTGTACCACGAAAGATCCAATCCTCACGCGAGACGAAGCCCGCAAACGGCTGGACCTGCCGCTCGACAAGCCCATTACGTTGGTGATCGCAGGCGGTGGTGGATCGGGTACTCCATACGCTCCGTTAACCGTGGCTGCCCGGGCAGAACCCGAGGGTCTGTGGCTCGTTGCAGGCCCCGTCCACCGCGAAGGACATGAAACGGATTTCGGCAACTTGCGCGAACTCGGATGGATCGATAATCTGACGGAGTTTCTGTGTGCGGCAGACCGGGTCGTTGCATCGGCCGGCGATAATACGGTCCATGAGATCGCCCGAGCAGCCAAGCCTTTCCTCTGCATTCCAGAGTGGCGATACTTCGATGAACAGCAGGCAAAGGCTGCCGAGTTGGCCCGAGTAGGTGCCGCCATCCATCTCAACACCTGGCCAGCTTCGATACCAGAGTGGCGACGGGCGCTCGCAGACACGGATGGGCTGGTTGTTTCGAGGCTCGCGACCCTTCATGACGAGGAGGCTGCACAGAAGGCGGCGCAATGGCTGGAAAGCGAAGCGCGCTGTTTGTGGGCTAACTGAAACGGACTTCCGGACCCTGCGTTGTCTTGGCAATCTCTGACGCCGTTGGATGGCGGATCACGGTCAGCTTATCCGCATCACGCTTTATCAATCCGCGACGTGCGAAATCGTCGAGCCAGTAATCCATGCACCACTCATGCCAGCAATCGTGGAAAAGCGTCGCATTGCGGACAATGCTCTCGAAATGCTGGAGAGGCGGTTTGTTGATTGTGTGATGCTGATGGTAACATACCGTGCCGCCCAGCCAGTAAAGTTCGGCTCCGGCTCTTTCGAGGCGGCGACCGAAATCCGTTTCTTCCGCGCCATAGCCGACGTATCGTTCATCCATACCTCCTGCGCTGTCCCACGTCTTTCCTGTAAGGATGAAGGCAAGACCCCAGATTTCACCAAAGTCCTGAATGGCCCTGGTTGCGCACATGGAAAGGTCGGGCTTCGCCGGGTGGCGCTTGCCTGCCCATTCGAGTTTGGTGACATCAGGCGCGCGCTGCGTGTGGTCCAGCCAGCCGTCCGGATTACCTGGAAGGTAGCGGACCTCGGGCAGAAAGACGCCATCGGGAAGTTGGTCGACGGCTTCGATCGCGCGTTTCACAAAGTTTCGATCAGGGATGCAGTCGACATCTAGAAAGGCCAGAATTTCTCCTTCCGCCTGATCGGCCGCATGGTTTCGCGCTTTGGCCAGCGGGAGGGCATCGCCATCTATTTGCACCAGACGAATAGGGAACGGACAGTCTGGAGGAACTCGAGGCGCTACGTCCTGCATGAAAGCAACGACCAGTTCGTCCGGCATTCTCGCCTGCGCGCATAGCCCGGCAATCAGATGATCCAGATGCACTTGGCGTCCCCGCACCAGCGTGAGCACAGATACCGAGCGGTACGTCATTGCCAGTGCCCGGCCTCGCTGTAGTGGCGGACCCCCTCAAGCACTCCCCCAGCGTGGGTAGCAGATGCCATATAGGCATGGGAGAGCGCGGGATCATCGCCGAGGCCGTCACTCCAGTTGCCGACGATGATGGGATGAGGACATGCGCGGAGCATAGCCCGGTCGTTCCCGCTGTCGCCTGCCACGACTACCTGCGATTGAGTCATGCCCAGCGCATCTGCAACATGCAGAACGGCGGCGTGTTTTCCCACGCCTCTGGCCAGGATATCCAGATATCGGCCATGACTGGCAACGATCTCGATATCCAAACCGGCGTCGTGCATGGTTCGGCGGATTTCTTCCGGATCGTGATCGTCGAGGAAGTAACTCGCCTTGCCCTTTCGCTGTTCGAGAGGCGCCTGAGGGCGAAGGCCCAGGTCTCTGGCCAAGCATTCTATTGCTTCACCTCGCCAATCCCGCGCCACGTACTTTGCCCATGCGCTGTCTTCCGCATAGCTTCGCGTCGCGGGATCATACCAATGAATCTGGCTGCCCACGCTGCTGATGATGACGTTCGGCGTGGGAACTCCTTCTGCCGCAAGTATGGCCTGAGCGCTGTGAAAGCTGCGCCCGGTAGCAATCCCCAACGCGATCTTGGATGAGTTCTGAATTTGCCAGTCGAGAAATTCGCGCAGTGCCGCCCGATCGCCCAGCAGGGTATTGTCGATGTCGCAGACAAGAAGCCGTCGATGCTCGCTGCTCGGCTTCTGAGGCTCGACCAGCTCGCGGATCAACTTGTGATAGATGTCCGTATGAGCTTCCCAGTCGTAGGCGGCGACTGCATCGCCTCCCGCCGATGCGTATCGAATCCATTCGCGTCGATTGGAGATAATCTCGAGACAGGCACCGGCAATCGCCGCTGGATCTTTGGGACAAACCAGAAGACCGTTCTTGCAGCGCTCCACGATATCGTTGGGCCCTCCACTATCGGTAGCAACTACCGGCAGACGCGCAGCAGCCGCTTCGAGCAGGGTCAGACCAAATGGCTCATTCAGTGCTGGGTTTACGAAAACGCCGCCACTCTCCCGGGCAAGAGCATAATAGGCCGGGATGTCTTCGGGCTCGTGCGATTTGGGATAGGCGACCTTCCCGTACAGATCGTGCGAATCGACCGCGCGGATAAGCTCCTCGCAGATCGACCGACATTCAGGCTCGAGATCGGTAATCCTGCTCCGGCAACCGGCAACGATGACCAGGTTCGCACGGTCTTGAAGAGACGGGTTGGACGCATATGCGTCGACAAGCCCAATCAGATTTTTCTTTCGAACCGGACGGGCGATGGCCAGAATGATGGGCTTTTTCGGATCTCGTAAAAAGCGCTCAACCTCTTGCTGCACCTTCGCATTTGGTGTCGCTCCTTCGAAGCGTTCCAATTCACAGCCAGGGGGAATGACCCGGATCCGTCCCGCAGGGATCGAACCGTAATGCGCATACTGGGCTTCAGCCTCGTCGCGCGAACTCGCGATCACGGCGTCGGCGGCTTCCAGCGCCCTTTCTTCAATAGCTATTCGCCGCTCCAGCTCGTCATTGGTTCGGCCGTTGGCCTCGCGTTTGACCGCTCCCAGAGAATGTCCTGTGAAAACATAGGGAATGCCAAACACCTCCTTCGCGCGGCGAGCCAGAATGCCAGCGTCGGCGTAGTGCGCGTGGATAAGATCAGGTTTCCTACGGAGACCGCTAAGATAGGCGATGAAGGCATCGCACAGCTCGCGATGGCGATGGCGCAGGTTTTCCTTGGGAAGATAGGCTTCCTCGCCATCGGCAATCCGGACGAGACGGACCTTGCCATCATACTCGCTCTCACCGGGTCGAAATTTGTCGCCCAGTCGTGAATCCACAAATCCTCGTGTCACGAGATCGATGCGGTGAACGGAGGGATCTTTTGCGCTCGCGTCAGCAAGCTCCAGCAGATATTTGATGTGACCGCCGGTATCCGCAGTCAGCCCATAGGGAACATCCTGCAAAGTGAGACACCCTTGGAGCGCAACATGACAAATGAACATGTGAAGACCCTTTCCAAAGGGTAGGATTCACTTATACATGCTAAGTTCCTGAAATAACAGGCAATCTATGTTAGTTCTATGCGTATAGCTCATGTCGCACCCGTGATTTATCCCGTCCCGCCGAAGACGTATGGCGGGACAGAGCGTGTCGTCGCCGATCTTGCTACGGCGCAGGCCAAAGCGGGGCATGAGGTCACTGTGTTCGCGCCTTGCGACAGTAGGCTAACGGACGTCGAAATAGTCGGGAGCTATCGCTCAGCCTCCGCATCTTCCGACACATATGGAAAATTGACGCCGGGCTTCCCGGCAGAATTGGAGGCGGAACAACTCGCCGATCTCGTAACGCGCGCTGCGCAGTTCGACGTCGTACACCTCCACGGCTCGGCTCATGCGAGCGGAGTATGTGCTGCGCTAGGGGTTCCGACATTTCGCACGGTTCACTGGCGAGCAGACGAACCAGATCACGTGCGACATTTTAAGAGCTTCCCGAAGGAACGGGTCATTGCAATTTCTCGGCGGCAAGCCTTGGACGTGCCTCGCGCCAACTTGGCGGGAGTGGTGCATCACGGCATACCGCTTGACCGGTACGCCTTCGGAGGCAGCGGCACTGACTACCTCGCCTTCCTCGGGCGAATGACTGACCAGAAACGTCCCGATCGCGCCATCGCGCTCGCCAGGCAGAGCGGTCTGACCCTAAAACTTGCGGGGCCGGTAGACCCCGGCAATCCAACATACTTCGACGACGTCGTTAAACCGCATCTTGATGCCGCTATTCAGCACGTGGGCAATGTCACGGACGATCAGAAGCAAGGTTTTCTGTCGAACGCACTGGCCCTGATGCTCCCGATCGACTGGCCTGAACCGTTCGGCCTCGTCATGATCGAAGCCATGGCATGCGGAACTCCGGTTATCGGATGGGATGAGGGTAGTGTCCGCGAAATCGTCGATGATGGGGTAACGGGTATTATCGTCAATTCGGTTGAGGAGGCGCTCGATCGTCTTCCCGAAGTTCGCGACCTTGACCCCGCCATCATCCGCAAGACGTTCGAGCAACGGTTTTCGGCCGACAGAATGGCCCGCGAAATAACGGACCTCTACCGCCAGTTTGGCGCCTAACGGTCGTCTAGTGTATCCAGCGCCAGGTCGCCGTCGCCATACAGATAGTCTCCATCGAACTCGCCCAGCTTGTTCAATGCCGCCTCGTCTTGGATGACAATCCTGCCATCGCCCTGTGGATCGAGAATTCCGCGCTCACGAAGGTTTCTGAAGCTGCGATTGGCGTGGACCGAGGTAATACCGCACGCTTCTGCATAATCGCGTTGCAACAGCGGAACCGGCAGATTGGTGCCATCAAACCGCCCGACGAACTTGAGCCGCTCGATTATCTCCGAAACCAGATGCGCGATCCGCCCCTCAGCATTGAGGCGCCCCAAACGGAATATCCATTCCCGATGCATAGCCGCGTCGAGCAAGGTCGAAAACCACATCGCCCGGGCCAGATGCGGGAAACGCTCGACCAGCCGGGCGATCGCCGTGTGCGGCACTTTAGCCAAGGTTACGGTATCGAGCGATGCCACATTGTGATCGAGCCGTTTCATGGGAAAACCGTGCAGGTCGACGAAATCGCCCGTGACGTTCAGGCCCACGAGCTGGCGTTCGCCCCGGCGATCATCGATATGCCGGAGCATCGTCCCTTCGATGATATAGTATGAATTCTCTATCCGCTCGCCCCGCTCAACCAATGTCTTACGCGGATCGAGTTTGACGACATCGACGACAGCATCCTCGAGAGCGCGCTTCTCATCCGCGCTGAGATCGTGTCGAAGCCTGCCTTTGAGGAATAATTCGGTGCGCACGGATAGTCCCTGTTTGTTCCAGGCTTCGCTATCTGCCCGGCAGGCCGGTGTCAAAGCGGGAGCAACTAACTTAAGTCAGGCAAGGTAGAATTACGCAGCAGGCCAATCAACACTTCCGGTAATCAAACACGATGCGATTAGCTGAAGCTGATTCCACCGCGGCAGCCTGGCGGGACGTGGCACCGGCGACATGCAGTGCCGAACAACGAGCTTGCTGAAGCCTTCTTCAGATGACCCCGGCCTTAGGTGCCTAAGCTCACATCGCTATTTTGCGTTAGTTTCCGAAAAATGGTGCCCCATAGACGACAAGGATGGGCACTCAATTCTTTGGCAAATTTCGGTCCATCGCGCGTGACGGCTCCCGACCCTATCAAAGCGTTCTGGGACATGCATTGTCATACGAAGCACAGAAAGTTCAAAGTTTGGCATTTGGACTCAACTGGTAATTTACTTCGGATTGATATCGTCCCTCGCCACGAGATTTGGCTCGGCACCGCGTCCGATTATGTCGTTGACCGCGGCGGAAAACGCGAATGGAAATGCGACGAGGGGATAAGAGCAGCAATGTGGAACGAGACTGCGTATCTCAACCGAATGAGCAACGTTCTTAACCCGGTTGTTGAGTCAATGCCGCAGCATATCGAGGATGATTGTGTCATGTTGTTGCTCGATACTTGGGTTCCGCGCGGGTGGGCCGATCAGGTCGTGCCGTTTCTGCTCGCAAGTCGAAGGATCGATGCCATGACAAAGTTTTCCATTGCAGGCATGTTGGGCGACCAGACCCAACAGAGCGCTACATGAAATCAGTGCGGTGACTGCTCATGGGCCGTTTACGGACCGTCCGCTTCCGTCCTAAATCCGGTGAAAGCAGACGAACCAACTAGCCCAGCCGGGCAATCGTAACCATGCGCACGAGATCGGAGAGGGTCTTCGCCTGCATCTTCATCATTGCATTGGCGCGGTAGACTTCGACAGTTCGTGGGCTGATGTCGTGATCGAAGGCGATCACCTTGTTGGCCTTCCCGTCCACAAGGCCATCGACCACCTCGCGCTCCCGCGTGGAGAGCAGAGCGAGACGGTCGAGCACTTCGCGGCGTTCGTTTTGTATCTGCTCATCGCCGGTGCTCTCTATCAGAGCCTTGCGGATGGCCGCGAGTATGGCCTCGTCGTCAAACGGCTTCTCGATAAAGTCCGCAGCGCCAGCCTTCATCGCTTGAATGGCCAGGGGCACGTCGGCGTGACCGGTGATGACAATCACCGGCACCGCCGCATCGCGCTCCTTCAGCTTCTTGGCCAGTTCGACACCGTTCGTGCCGGGCATGCGCACGTCGGTCACCACGCAGGCGCCGGAAAGCGGAGGTGCGGATTTCAGAAAAGCATCGGCCGAGGCGAACGAGCGAACACGGATTTCGGCGACGTCGAGAAGAAATTCCAGCGAATGCCGCGCGCTCTCGTCGTCGTCGATTACATAGACGATCGGGTTACTGGCACCACTACTCTCCATCGTATAGTTCCTCGCTTGCAACGCGCTGGACCGTAAAGCCAAACTTCGCCCCGCTGCCGGGAGCTGGCCGGGCCCAGATACGCCCGCCATGCGCCTCGACGATCGTGCGCGAGATCGAAAGTCCCACGCCCATACCGGTGCGCTTGGTTGAGATGAAGGGCTGAAATAGCCGGTCGGCGACTTCGGGATCGATGCCGGGACCGGTGTCGGTTACCGATACCTGTGCCATGTCCTCGACGTCGGCTTGTTCGATCACAATCGTCAGATTACGTTTCGAAGAATCTGAGTCCGCCATCGCATCGACAGCATTTCGCACAAGGTTGAGCACGACCTGCTGGATCTGGACCTTGTCGACCAGCACCAGATCGATTGCGGGGCTGAACTTATACTGCACTCGGATGCCATGCTCCTTGGCACCCACGAGCGCGAGAGCGCTGGCTTCCTCGACAAGCTTCGGCAGGCTCTCGATTGTGCGTTCGGTTTCGCCGCGGGCGACGAAATCGCGCAGCCGTCGGATGATGTCACCGGCCCTGAGCGCTTCCGCGGCGGCGCGGTCGACGGCTTCCGCTACGCGCTCGTGCTGCACCTCTTCTCGCATAAGAAGCATCCGGCTGCCCTTGAGGTAATTGGCGATCGCCGAGAGCGGCTGGTTGATCTCGTGCGCAAGCGCAGACGCCATTTCACCCAAAGCGGTAAGCCGCGAGACGTGCACCAGCTCGCTTTGTAATTCCTGCAATCTTGCCTCGGCCTGCTGGCGCTCGGTCAGGTCTCGGATGAACCCGGTGAAGAAGCGCTGCCCTTCCGCCTGCATCTCGCCCACCGCGAGTTCGATCGGGAAGGTCGAACCGTCCTTGCGCTCGCCGACGACCACGCGACCCTTGCCAATGATCCTCCTCTCGCCGGTGCGATAGTAGCGCTCGAGATAGCCGTCATGCGCGCTGCGGTAGGGATCGGGCATCAACACCTTGACGTTCTCTCCGGCCACCTCTGCCGCATACCATCCGAACATCCGTTCGGCCGCAGGACTGAAATCGCGGATCAATCCGGATTCGTCGATGACGATCATCGCATCTGGCACGGTGTCGAGGATCGATTGCAGATGGGCTTCACGCCGCGCGAGAGCGACGGCGGCGGTTTCAGTTTCGATCCGCGCGCGTTGAAACCATTCGCCGCCGATGGCCACGGCCAAGCCGATAAGCACGAAGGCTGCGGCGGCAATCAGGCTTCCGCCCTCGATCGGTCCGCTCAGCGCATCGCACCAGAGACCGGCGGTAGCGCCCACCACGGCCGCTAGGCTACCTGCCCGCATCCCGGAAAGTGCGCTCGCGACAACCACACCGGGAACGAAGAAGATGAATGTGGCCCGCTGACCGAGTTCGTCGGCTGCCAGCAGGCGGACCGCCACGCCCGCCGCTATAGCGAGCAGCGCCAGTAACAGCGCGGTCGAAAACGACAGGCGCGGCAGGAAGCGGCTGACAAAGCTGGTGCGCCCTACCTCCGGTAAGGCCCTTAGGGTGCTTGGCGTAGGGTGATCATCCAAATTTCGTGGTCCGGTGCATCGGCGTAGAAGGAGGGCATCAGCGGCGCTCCAACAACATTTGCCGCAAGCGGAGAAGTTTCAATGACTGCACCCTTCATCGATCTCGGTGTCCACCACAACCCCCGCGGCGTGTCGGATCGGATTGCCTTCGGCTTCACCAAGGCGCTGCGCTGGTGTGCCGATACTTTCTTTGCCGAGCGTTACGGCCACCGTGCCGTCGTGCTCGAAACGGTTGCGGCCGTGCCGGGCATGGTCGGGGCGACGATCAACCATCTCGCCTGCCTGCGCCGCATGTGCGACGACAAGGGCTGGATCAAGACGCTCATGGACGAAGCCGAAAACGAGCGCATGCACCTCATGACCTTCATCGAGGTCTCGCAGCCCACCTGGTTCGAACGCGCGGTGATCATCGGCGTGCAATGGGTGTTCTACCTGTTCTTCTTCGCGCTCTATCTGATCAGCTCGAAGACCGCGCACCGTGTCGTGGGCTACTTCGAGGAAGAGGCGGTGATCAGCTACACGCACTATCTCGCCGAGATCGACGAGGGTCGCAGCCCGAACGTGCCCGCGCCCGAAATCGCCAAGCGCTACTGGGGTCTCCCTGAGGATGCCACGCTGCGCGACGTCGTGCTGGTGGTGCGCGCCGACGAAGCCCACCACCGCGACGTCAACCACGGCTTCGCCAATGAGCTTGCGGGTCTGCCGGTCGGCCAGGTCGCCGAATGCCCGCCGCACGTGACGCTTGAACCCAACTGGAAGAAGGCCGCCTGATCCAGGCTGCTGGCGAGGAGGACGGAAGATGGTCAATCAAGCCAAGATCCTGTTGCTGGTCGAAGATATCTCCGTCCTTTCCGCGCTGCGTTTCTCGCTCTCGGTCGAAGGGTTCGAAATCGCCGAGGGGATTGCGAAGGAGGGCGACCTTTCCACGGCGGCCGCACTGGTCATCGACGAATGCTACGCCGGAGACGGTCTTGTCGCTCTCGATGGGTTGAAGAGACAGGGCTGCTGCGCGCCGGCAATAATCCTTGCGACCAATCCTACTGTCAAGCTGCGAGCCCGTGTCGCTGCCGCAAACGCCGAGCTGATCGAAAAGCCGCTTCTGGGCGACGAACTGAGCAGTGCGATCCGCGTCATCTTCGAAACACGAAAGGCGGCCTGACGTGACCACCGATCTTCCCGACGGCATCAAGCCATACAAGCGCACGGCAACTTTCAGCGAAGACACCGTGCCGGCAGGTCTGCTAGCTGAGCATTCCACCAAGGAGGGCGTCTGGGGTCTCATCCAAATCGAGGAAGGCAAGTTGCGATACGTCGTCACCGATCCGCGCCGCGCCTCAACCGAAATGCTGCTCACGCCCGAATGCGAACCCGGCGTAGTCGAACCGACGATCCTTCACCGTGTCGAGCCGGTCGGAGCGGTGCGGTTTCATGTGCAGTTCCTGCGCGCTGCAGACGCAACACCTTTCGCCGAGAAAGACGAGGGAGGCGCGCATGACCAGCGCTAACATCCGTTCGCATCCGGCCGATCGCGACACCAGTTCTTTCGCGCAGCAAAAACGCGCTGAAAAGCGCGCAGCGGCCGAGGAAATCGGGATTGACGCGGCGTTTATCGATCGCCTGGTCGAAGCATTCTACGCTAAAATCCGTGAGGATGACCTTCTCGGCCCGATCTTCGCCGAACGCATTGCGGATTGGTCGCCGCACCTAGCCAGAATGAAGGGTTTCTGGCGCTCGGTGCTCCACAATAGCGGCGAGTTCTCGGGCAATCCCATGCTCAAGCACCTTGCTATTCCAGGTCTCGAGCTCCGGCATTTCTCGCGCTGGCTCGAGCTCTTCTACGAAACGCTGCGGGAAGCAGAAGGGCATCCCGCAGCGACCGATCTCGTTGGCGCGCGGGCGAGGATGATCGCCGACAGCTTGCTGACTGCCATCGAAATGCGCCGCGACGGACTTGCCGGAGGGCGCGCAGGAAAGGACCTACCCCATGCCTGATTCTTCGGACGCAATCCAAAGCGCCACTGCCGGAGTCTCTCGATGCACTGCCCGATGTGCTGGTTCCGATTCCCGCGCTCGAGGCCAACGACAACAGCGTCGCGACGGTTATGACAGAAAGCATGATCGCAACATCAAGGCTGCCAAGACCAACCGCCGCGCCGATAGCACCGGTAATCCAGAGGCTGGCGGCCGTGGCGGTGCCCTTGACCGAATCCTTGAGGCGCAGAATGGCCCCGCCACCGATAAACCCCATGCCGGTTACCAGACCTTCGACAATGCGAGCCATCGCCTCCGGAGTATCTGCAGTCATGGATTTCGCTGCCTAGATAAACCCGCAACTGGCAACAGCGACGAGCGGGAAGGTCCGAAGCCCCGCACTCCTTTCCGATTTTTCCCTGTTCCAGCCGATCGGGAACGCCAGAAGATAGGCCAGGCCAATTGCGACCAGGTGAGGCATGATGTCGAAATGGTCAGGCCTCAGAAACTGTTCAAACATCCCAAAATCCGCAGCATTTTAGGAACTTAAGCAAAATCAGCGAAGAAGTTCCGCGCCACGATCATACGCAAGGAAATATGTTCTAAGCCCTCAGGGCGTGCCTCTCGGGCTCCGGGGCCAACGGAACATGGTTGAACCGACCTTGCCATCCATTTCGGAACTTGAACTCGCCTGAGACGCAAGGGTCAGGTCGCTCCTAAAGGAACGCCCACCCATCCTTTTATCCGGCGCATTACGGCCACGGTTCTTACGGTCTCGATCTTGAGTTCTCCATCGGCCAACTCGTCTGCCAGATTGGTCCAGAACTCCATGTCCGGAACCAGGAAACGAACCAGAAAATCGTAGCTCCCGCTCACCTGATAAGCCTCGATTGCTTCGGGGATGTCGGCAAGCGCCTGTTCGATCCTTCGCGTGCTTGCAGGATCGTGTGCCGAAGCAACAATCTCTGCAAACACGGTAAGATTAGGACCCAGCTTGGCTGCATCGACCTGGGCCTTGTAGCCCGTGATGACTTCTTCTTTCTCCAGCCTGCGAAGACGCGCGAGACAAGCACTCGGTGAAAGAGCCACCGCCTCGGAAAGACGCTGATTGGAAATCCGGCCATCGCGCTGAAGGATATCGAGGATTTTGCGGTCGATTCGGTCAAGCGAGGGTTTCTGCGGCACATTCGTCTCCTTTCCGCAGATTCTATTGCGCAGGGCGAAAACTTCGAAGGGAAATACGGCTTTCCAGCCTCTATATTTGCAGTCGAAGCGCCGCAAGATCTGCGGCGCTCGTTTTTTGGGCTAGCGAGACAGGAAGTCGGCATGCAGCGACTGCACATCCCCCGTGGTATCGTTCCCGAGCTCGCTCTGCTTGCTGCATCGGTGCTTTGGGGCGCGAGCTTTCTCGCGACCAAGATCGGCATGGAATTTACAGGGCCGCTCGGCTTTGTCGCCCTACGCTATCTGATGGCAACCGTTGCCTTCGCGCTGGTCCTGCCGCGTGCGACCCGCGGAATTGGTGCCACCGAAATGGTTGCCGGTATCGTCGTCGCTGCCACTGCGTGCATCGCATATGGCGCACAGGCCTATGCGCTGCAAACCACGGACACTGGGCGCGTAGCATTTCTTTCCGCACTCTACGTGCCACTTGTTCCTGTGCTTCAGCTGCTGTTTTTTCGCCAACGCGCAGCTGCCGGGATCTGGATCGGAGTTGTCCTTGCATGTCTCGGTGTAGCCATCATGTCGGGCCTGTCGCCAGCCGATATCACCCTTAGCTACGGCGATACACTTTCGATCGTTGGCGCCGTTGCAATCGCAGTAGAGGTCGTCATCCTTGGATATTACGTGCGCCGGGCCGATCCTCTGCGGATCGCGTTCGTGATGATGGCCACCACCACGCTTCTGTGTGCTGCCTTCGCGCTCGCCACAGGGGAGCCAATGCCGGTTGCTTCGCCGACACTGTTCTGGGTGGTCGTGGGCTATGGTATCGCTACCGCCTACATCCAGTTCGCGATGAGCTGGGCCCAGGCCCGGGTCGATTCCTCGCGTGCCGCAATTATCTACGCGCTCGAACCAGTCTTCGGTGGGTTGTTTGGCTATGCGGCGGGCGAAATCTTCGGCCTGTCCGACGTGGTCGGTGCGCTCGTTATCCTAGCCGGCGTGATCATCGCTTCACTGCCGCGGCTGGTGGACAGGCTCCTCATGCGCAGACCGGTCAGGACGCCTGTTCGGTTGGCCGATCGGCCCATGACGGAAACCTCGCCATGATCTCGTCTGTGAGAATGGTCGGCATCACAGCGATGTTTTATATCTCGGGGTGCGCGGGCGTCCCGAGGTCAACGGGGCCGCTCGTCGGAGCCTGGATCGTCGAAGACATCGCTGGGCGCGGGATCATCGATTGTTCCCGTATCGAACTGGTCCTGGAACAGGACGAGCAGCTTTCTGGCTCGACAGGATGCAATCTTCTTCTCGGCCGATACCGCGTCGTTGGCTCGGTCATGACGATCGACGTCGCAACGACGACGCGTAAAGTCTGCCCTGAAGCGCTGATGTATCAGGAACGGGTCTTCCTAGGAGCCATTAAGTCGATCGATAGCTACCGCTTCGACCCGACCGGTGCCCTCGTGTTGCAGGACGGCAACCAGCCGTGGGTTTTGGCGCAATCCCACAAGAGACGACCATGAAACCCAACCCTATCAGCTCGATCTTGCGGCGTTTCCTTGTTCACGCAGTCGCGGTCATGGCTCTTCTTGCCGGGGCGACAGTTGCGCAAGCCCAGCTTCCGACGCCTGAGCCTTCCGAAACAGCGCAAACTGAAGCTCCCGTAGACACATTCGAAAGGCAAACTCCGCGCTCCAGCGTAACAGCGCTGCTGAATGCGCTTGCCGCCGAGGACTACGAACGGGCCGCGCGCTATTTCGCCGGCACTCCCGATCCGGCCACGCTGCCCCTAGACAATGAAGGCTCGCAAGCGACCGACGCGTCGGAAGGACTGGCTCAAGGTGCAGATCTCGCTCGAAAATTGAAACTCGCGCTCGACAGCGGGGGGATGCTTCGACCCTTTGCCGTGCTTTCCAACGCTCCCGATGGCAACTTGGAGGACGGACTCGATCCCCTCCTGGAGCAAGTCGGCACGTTCCAGCTCGAAGGTTCCGAGCAGCCCATTATCCTGCAGCGCGTCGCCGTAGGGGAACGGGACTTACTGCAATGGCGAATTTCGCCGGAAACAGTGTCGGCTCTCGAAGATTGGACACCTTCGCCTGAGGTCGCGGAACAAAACGAGGAAAAGGCGATCGAAGTCGCCGGCGCGCCAGTCCTCGACTGGCTTTTGTTGATCGGCGTAGCGGTCGCGCTTTTCGCAGCGCTACGCCTGCTCGCTGCTGCAATTATCTCGGTCCTGCGGCGACTCATTCCCGAACACAGCAGCAGCACCGTCTTTCGTTTGATCCACGCCGCTCTCCCACCGCTCGCGCTCTACGTGGCGACAATCGCCTTCTTCTATGTTGCAGGCACCATGGAGGCCTCGATTATCGCTCGCCAGCAGCTGCTGCGCGGCGCAGGTATCGCGGCCTGGCTTTCCCTTGGCTGGTTTTTGTTCAGGCTGATCGATGCTGTCGCGCGGATGGCGAGCGAACGGATGAACCGCGCGGAGCGGCGCCAGGCCGCATCGGTCATCACGCTGCTGCGGCGGATCGCCAAGCTCACATTGCTCATCATGATCTTCATCGGCGTGCTCGACACGTTCGGTGTCGACGTAACCACCGGTATCGCTGCTCTCGGCATCGGCGGGCTCGCCTTGGCGCTCGGCGCGCAGAAAACGATCGAGAACCTGGTCGGGTCTGTAACGATCATCGGAGATCATCCGGTGCAGGTAGGCGACGCTGCCCAGATCGGCGATACGTTCGGCACGGTCGAGGATGTCGGCATGCGCTCGACCCGTGTGCGCACAATCAACCGGACGCTGGTAACGATCCCCAACGGATTTCTTGCCGGCGAAAAGATCGAGAATTTTTCCGCTCGCGACCAGTTCCTCTTCAAGCACGTGATTGGGGTCAGCTACGACACGGATGCCGAGAAGATGAGCGAGGTTCTGGCCGGGTTCCGGACAATCCTGGCGGGAAACGATCATGTCCTCGAAGAAGATGCTCGCGCACGCTTCATAGGTTTCGGCGAAAGCGCACTCAACATCGAGATCTTCGCATATTTTCGAACTGCATCGTTTGCGGAGTCACTCGAGATGCAGGAGGATCTGCTCCTCGCGCTGATGCGGAAACTGAAAGAACTCGGCGTGGAAATCGCCTTCCCCACTCGCACGCTTCACATCGACGCTTACGGCTCGGCCAACGGCCGCTTGGCGCCGATCTCAACCGCCCGCCCAAATCAGCAGGGTAACAAGGAGAATGACGGTGAAATGTAACTTGCTGTTAGCATCGGTTGCCCTCGCCATGAGCTTGAGTGCATGTGCCACCATTCAGCCCGCTGCAGAAAGCGGTGAGGTCGTCCTGGTAGAAAGAATTACCGGCGCACTGTCCTATCGCGAGCGCATCGCGCTGCCCCCCGAAGCGCAGGTGGAAATCGTTGTTTCCGACATCACCCTCGGTCGCAACCAGGAGCTCATCCTCTCGCGCACGATGAACACGATCGGACAGGCATCGCCGCCGATCCCGTTCTCAATTGACGTGTCGAAGCTGAATTTGAGCGACGGCCCGCTCTACGGCCTGCGAGCCTTCATCCGCGAGCCCGATGGCACAATCCTGTTCCGCATCAGTGAACCTTTCCTGCTCGATCTTCGCAGCGACACCGTCGATATCGGCGACATAAGGGTATCGATGACATCGCCAGACGATCCCGGCCTTGCCGGTATTCCTGACCTGCAGGACGGCGAATGGCGTGTAACCCAGATCAGCGGCGATGTCGTGGCGCAGATCTCCGCTCCTACGATGACCTTCACGGCCGATGGTCGCTTGTATGGTTCCACCAGCTGCAACCGCTTCAGCAGTTCATATGGCCTCGATGGCAACTCGCTCGAGGTTGGCAATGTCGCTGCGACGAAGCGCGCCTGTGAAGCCGGATTGATGCAGCAAGAGCGCCGTTTCCTCGATGCCCTTTCTCTGATCGAGAACGCATCGCTCGAAGCTGGGGGTTTTCTCGTCCTCTCCGGCAATGGCCAGCGCCTTGTCGCAGTCCTCAACTAAGGATTATCCGATGTTGAAGAAATTCCGAAGTCGCGCCACTTGAAATTACCATGTCGAAATCGCACTACCTTTTTATGACACTGGTCGATCATGGTCTCGGGGTGATGGTTCCGGCAGGCAGCAGCACCGCGCGCCTGTATCCCTAGAGCGCTTCGGGCGTTCTAGGGATGTGCGCCACGCTGCAACTTCCAGCATCGATGTTTTCCAAGCCCAAGGCGATAACGAGCCCGAGGCATGCTCGCTTCATTTGCGAGACCGGAGCCAACAGTGTTCTTCTCCCGCTTTACCGTGCTCGGCCTCTGTCTGGCTGGCCTCCTGTTTGCTCTCACGAGGCTTAGCGACGCATGGGCATTGCCAGTTCTCGCAATTTTCTCGTGTCTATGTCTCTTGGGCGTCATCGACCTTATCCAAACGCGGCATGCGGTGCGCCGGAACTATCCGATCATCGGACGCCTGCGATGGGCTTTCGAGAAGATAAGACCGGAAATTCGTCAATACCTGATCGAAGGCGATGACGATCAGACGCCCTTCTCGAGGGCGCAGCGCTCCTTGGTCTATGCTCGCGCAAAGGACGAGGTTAGCGACCGTCCGTTCGGAACGCTCTCTGACGTCTACAAGAACGGCTACGAATTCATTTCGCATTCCACAAAGCCCAAGCCGTTGGCAGATCCCGACAGCTTCAGAGTGCCGATCGGGGGAAGCGACGCGCGCGATCCCTACATGGCCTCGATCTTCAACATCTCCGCGATGAGCTTCGGCTCCCTGAGCGCCAACGCTATCCGGGCGTTAAACGAGGGAGCCAAACTCGGCGATTTTGCGCATGACACTGGCGAGGGAGGGATCAGCCCCTACCACCGTGAGAATGGCGGCGACCTTATCTGGGAAATTGGCAGCGGCTATTTCGGTTGTCGAACCGAAAAGGGACGCTTTGACCCGGTGCGCTTCGCTGACAATGCTGCCGACCCGCAGGTCAAGATGATCGAACTGAAGCTGAGCCAGGGTGCCAAGCCCGGTCACGGCGGCATCCTTCCCGGCGAGAAAGTCAGCCCTGAGATCGCTGCTACACGCGGTATTCCGGTAGGCGTCGATTGCATTTCCCCTGCCGAGCACTCGGCATTTTCCACACCGCTTGAGATGATGCAGTTTCTCGCTCAGCTCCGAACCTTATCGAAAGGCAAGCCAGTCGGTTTCAAGCTGTGCGTCGGACACCCATGGGAGTTCATGGGAATGGTCAAGGCGATGCGCGAAACGGGGATCTTTCCCGACTTCATCGTCGTCGATGGCGCAGAAGGCGGAACCGGGGCAGCCCCGGTCGAGTTCGCCGACAACCTCGGCATGCCGATGCGCGAGAGCCTCCTGTTCGTCCACAATACACTCGTAGGTGCCGGGGTTCGTGACCGGATAAAAATCGGCGCGGCCGGCAAAATCGTCAGTGCGTTCGACATCGCTGCGGTCCTAGGGCTGGGTGCCGACTGGACCAATGCGGGGCGCGGCTTCATGTTCGCGCTCGGATGCATCCAATCGCTTTCCTGCCATACGAACCGCTGTCCGGTCGGCGTTGCCACGCAGGACCCCTTGCGCCAGCGGGCCCTGGTCGTGCCTGACAAGGCAGAGCGGGTCCGGCGCTTTCATCGCAATACGTTGCGAGCGCTCGCGGAAATGACTGCTGCTGCCGGTCTCTCGCACCCATCCGAGCTTGGACCGCACCATCTAGTAAGACGTGTCTCTCTGACCGAAATCCGGCTCTTCTCCCAGCTTCATATTTTCCTCGAGGACGGCGAGCTGCTTTCAGGAACGCATGACCGGGATTTCTACAGCGCCGCCTGGAAACTCGCACGCGCCGACCGGTTCGAGCTGGCAGCGTGAAACTGATTTTCCATATCCTGACGGCTGTTCTTGCAGCCCTTCTTCACTCGCAGGGTGCCGCAGCGGATCAAGGTGGCACCGCGCGGGATTCGACCGCATGGAACATATCGCAAGCTACCGCCTGTTACGATACCGGTCCTGGGCGTGGTGCCGAACTCTCGGCAGATACCGAACTGGGCGCTTCGGCCGATGGACCCGCCGGACCGTGCGGAGTGATGGCCTTGGTTCGTCAGGCGCACGCATGGGAACGCAATGAGGAGGTCCGGCAATCCTACCACCGGATGGCCGACGCACCTGCGGAATGGTCGCTTCCCCCTCCGGCCGGCCCTCCATTTTCCTGACACTCTGGACCTTTTTAGCGGGCTTTCGTCCGCATCCAACAGTCAGGACATTCAATGGAAACCGAAATGCAACGCGGTGCGATCCGCGACGAACGGCGTGCATACGCCAAGGCCTTGTTGGCCCGATACCCCGACCTGCCGATTGATCAGCTCAACGATCTGCTGCGATGGTTCCGCAAGGAGGCAAGCGCGCTCGATGTCGGATCGATTTCGATGGATGACGAGGTGTCGCAGCAATATGCCTTGTTGAAGCGCGACGAACTCGATCGGTTCGCGATGCCCGATATCGTCTTCATGCTGCTGTTCTGGTCGGCGATGTGCGCCATCATCGGCGGTATCGGTTATCTGGGTAGTTGAAATGTGGAAGGGCCCGAAGCGAGAATCCCTTCGTTCCGGGCTCATACCCCGTCGCCCGATCCTGCCAGCTAACAAGCCATTGCAGCCCCTTGCGAAACGTTCCTGTCTATGCCCCGTTTGATAGGAAGAACGACATCGTCCCAACGCAGGAGCGCATCATGGCGAAATACGCAGTCGGAGATCATGTCAGCTGGAATTCCGAGGCAGGAAGAGTCAGCGGAACAATCTCCAAGGTTCACGAATCGGATTTCGACTACAAGGGTCATACGCGGCGTGCCTCGAAGGACGAGCCTCAATACGAGATCGAAAGCGACAAAACCGATCATGTGGCAGCCCACAAGGAAGATGCACTGACAAAGCTGAAAAGCTGATGCCAACCGTTTTCACGATCGGCCATTCCAATCGGGATGCGGACACTGTCATTGCCATGCTGAAAACAGCAGGAGTGGACATGCTGGCCGATGTTCGGGCTTTCCCCCGCTCCCGCGCCAATCCCGCATTCAACATCGATTCCTTCCCCGATCTGCTCGATGAGCACGACATCGCCTACGGACACTTCGATAAACTCGGCGGCAGAAGGAAACGACAAGATGATGTGGATCCGGCGCTGAACGGATACTGGCGCGTCCAGAGCTTCCATAACTACGCCGACTATGCGTTGAGCGGCGACTTCCAGTCGGCGATCAAGGACCTCGTTAACCTAGCGGATAATTGCCGCGTGGCGTTGATGTGTTCCGAGGCGGTCTGGTGGCGATGCCATAGGCGTATCATCGCCGATCATCTCATGGCTCGCGGTCATGAAGTTATCCATTTGATGGCTCCCGATCGTCAGGAACGGGCAAAGTTGACGGATGGAGCCGTTGTCAGCGGATCAAGCGGAGTCGTCTATCCAAGCTCGGAATACCGTGAGGAGCCGAACGAGCATATCCCATTATGCCGATACGAAAGGCTCGCGACCCGCGAGAACGAACTTCGTGCCCGTCACGCGGATCAGTCTACCCGCTCGAGCAGCTCCTCCGACGAGACGATCTGGTAAAGATCTCTGTCGATCTGTCGGACAGGCTCATCATCGGAAGTTCGCCAACCGATGGCGCCCACACGGCGACGCTCGCCGCGCTCAGATTTCGAAACGGCGATGTGGCGATACTGGATGACTTCGACCGGCCTGTCCGCATCGCCGCGGCAGGACATATTGGACATTGTTTCTTCAATTACATCGGCTTCGGCGGGCGTTGAAGCAGTCGGAAGCTGACTTGCCGACTTGCTTCGCTCGATCGTCACAGAATCTGCGCATCCGGAAGCGAACCGATATCTTCCATCGTCATCTCCGACGAAAGATCGGTGTCATTGCCACGGGTCGTCACGGTCAGACCGTCAATCGGTATCGCGACGTAACGATCAGGATCGCTGTCCTCGACTTCTATAAGAAGTTCGGTCGCATTGCCGTCGGCATCTTTCGTCACGGCTTCCACGTCACCCAATTCGGTTCCGTCGGCGGCCAGGATTTCAGCATCGAGCAACTGGCGTTCGGTCAGACCGAGTGCCACCGGGGTGTCGCCGGACTCCTGCGCGCTCTGCTCGGCTTGTTCTTCAATACGGTCTTCGACCTGGTCTTCCTGATCATTGCAGGCGGAGAGGAGGAGAGCGGATCCGAGAAGCAGGGGGGCGAACTTGTTCACGTTGATCTCCATTATTATCTATCCGTCACGCTAACGGATGCGGCTGCTCCTGTGTTCCGTTAAGGGTTCGCGATGAGCGCCAGCATGGAGGCTTCGTCGGGCCGTGCGGCGACACGAATATCCATTCCTTGCTTCCCCTCGAAAGGAGCCGCGGCTGCATCGGAGATGCAATAGACGATGCCTCTGAAAGGCCGGGATGTCCGTTCCAGGCAGCGCTTCACCACATGACCAGCGCGCGGCGAGTGGATCAGAATTCCGTTTATCTCGTGCGGTGCTGGAAGGGATGCCAATAGCTTCGCGACAGCGACATCGCGGGTCTCATACACCGGCTTTCTCGTGGCGAGATAACCCTTGCGGCGAAGGTTGCCGGTCAGGTCTCCAGCCGGCCGGTGGACGGAAAAGTGCAGAAGCCGACTCCCTCGTGGGAGGGACTGAACGATCAGGCGCTCCAGATCGAGAACATCCCCAGCCGCCGAGACAACATGGGTATATCCAGCGTGGGCGGCACTCGCCGCTGTCCTGTCGCCCACCGCGAACGCTGGAATATCGAGAAGTGCCGGGCAGATAGAATGATGGCGCACGCCATTTACCGACGTGAACACGATCGCATCGGGCGGCTCGTCCAAAGCTTTCTCAGGGAGACCTTCCACTCGCAGAACGGGCACAGCCAGCGCATCGAACCCTAACCGCCGCAAGGCGCCCGCAGTCTTTTCGTTATCCGGCGACGTGCGTGTGACCCAGATCGTCGGCCCGAATGCGGGATCCTTCGCGTGTGTCGGGAAACGGTCACTCACTTTCATTTCGTCGTTCGATATTGTCTGTCTTCGAAGAAACGACAGCTCCCGCCAGAGGCTTGCTACCTCGGCCAGCGAGAAGAATGCCGCCAACTATCAGCGCCATTCCGATCGCATGAAAGCCTCGCAGATGTTCGCCTAGAAAGATAATCGCAAGCCCCGCGCCCATAACTGGCATGACGTCCATATACATCCCGGTTCCTGCAGACCCGATGAGTTCTACGCCCCTGTTGAAGAAGAGGTAGGCGAGGATGGAAGGAAAAACCGAAACATATCCGATCGCCAGCAGGCTTTCCTCCTGCAAAACGATATAGCGCCCCGAATTCAGCCCCAGCGCATAGAACGGCGCGATCACGATTATGCCGACGATCAAGGTCACTGCAAACAGGCTTAGAGGACGGATCGCAGGGCGGCGCCTGAGCATTGCCGCATAGACCGCCCACAGACACACGGCGAGGCCGATGATGAGGTCGCCTTCGTTGAAATTCAGGGTGCCGAGAACACCAAAGTTCCCGCGAGCGATGATCCAGAGCACACCAGCCAGCGCGATGGCGGCACCGACGATCTGGCGCAGTGCCGTGCTGTCGCCCATGAAAATCGCGCCAAGAAACAGAATGAGGGCGGGTTGGCCCGACTGCAGCAACATGGCGTTGAGCGCTGTGGTCTGTTGCAATCCGCTGTAGAGCAGGGTGTTGAAGGCGCCGATGCCGAGTGCGCCAAGCACCAGCAGCATCCTCCAGTTCCTGCGGATGACGGGAGCATTCCGCCGCAAGTGGCGCCATGCAAATGGCAGGATGATGGCCAGGGCAATCGTCCATCTCCAGAACGCCAAGGCGACGGGAGGGACCAGCTCGCGCACCGCGCGCGCAACGATTGCGTTACCGGCCCAGAACAGGGCGGTGAACGTAAGGAGCACGTAAGCGCGCGACCACAGGCTTGCCAAGAAGCGGGACCCGTTTTGCATGATCGACCCGGACGAAACGCTGCCGTCGAGAGTTAGGCAGCGCGCTCCTCCATCAACCGCATCAGGCCGCGCGAAACGCAACCGGAGGGATCGTTGGCGATGGTCACAGGAACACCGCATTCCGCGGTGATCGCCTCAGCCAGGAATCTGGCGCAGATTCCACCGCCCGTGGCGACAACGCGCTCGCTCAACAGGTCGGCGGCAAGATCGGGAGATATTTCGCCGACCACAAGCCTGGCGGCATCTGCAAAACGACCGAAGTGTCGCTGCAGCACGGGGTGAAACTCGGAAACCGGCAAGGTCAACGTTCCTGGAAGACCATTGTGCAGTGATCGACCTCTGATTTCCACTTCCGCGTCCTCGGCACCTTCTGCCGCGAGATGCTTCTTCAGCGTCTCGGCGGTGATTTTGCCTATGAGGAAGTGATGCCGGAGATGAAGATGTTCGGTAATCGCCTCGTCGAGGCCGAGACCGCCCAAACGCACGGAGCGCGATCGACATTGTCCGTCGATCGAGAAGACCGCAACCTCGGTCGTTCCGGCGCCGCATTCGACGACCATGGACGCGCGGGCTTCGCGGACGGGCAGGTCTGCCCCAATAGCCGCTGCAAATGGCTCGCGCACCAGTTCGATCCTTCCGAAGCCGGCATCGTCCGCGGCAGCGAGCAATGCATTCGCCTCTGCCTTCGTGGCGTCCGCCGGAATACCGATCATGGCTGGGGGGCGTCCTCTACGCTTCCTGCCAACCACCGACGAGAGACCATGAGCAAGCAGTGCGGAAGCTGCGTCCATATCCTGCAAAACACCGCGGGCAAGGGGACGGCGGACCACATGGGTTCCGGGAACCCGATCGACCATCGCCAGGACGTCCCGGCCAGCTGCAATCAGTTTCATCTGACCGGCCGTCTTCTCGTAATAGCACAGAGATGGTTCGTCGAAGACCACGCCTTCGCCTCGCACCATGATACGCATGTTAGCGGTGCCGAGGTCGATGGCGAGATCTGGGCCGCGCCTGAATCCGAAAGAAGGAAAGTTCATCATTTGCTTTAGATAGACCTACCGGACTCGAAAGTCTCGAAATAGTCGATGAGGCAATTGGTCTTATGTCATTTGACTAAACCAAAGTTCGCGTCCACATGTAGTTCATGGTCTCTTCGCCGCACATCGACCGACATTTCTTGCACGCAGGTCAGCTGCCCGCGCGGGCGCACGCCTCGTCTCGAAGGCCGTGATCCGGTCCGGGACGAGGCTCCCGGACGATCTACAGCCCTGCCGCGAGCCTCTTGCGGCTCTCTAGCGAGTTACGAAAAATGACCACTTCCCGAAACGGCGAAAAGCCGATCATTCATGTTATCGATACCGAAGCGGACGCGCTCTACGAACTGGCGATGTCCATCGAGGTGCGCAGTCCGGATGTAGCTGGAAAACTGTGCGAAGAACTGGATCGCGCTATTGTCATGGCCGCCGAAGACTTGCCTTCTGACGTTGTGACCATGCAATCCGAGGTCGAATTCGTCGACGAGCGATCGGGTGAGCGGCGCAAGGTTCAACTGGTATGGCCGCGCGATGCGAACCTGGACCAGAACCGTCTCTCAGTGCTGACGCTCGTGGGCGCCGGCCTCATCGGAATGCAAGCCGGTTCTGCGATCAATTGGCCCGACCGTTCTGGTAAGGAACGCTGCCTGCGGATCGTCGAAGTGCGACAGCCGACACTGGCGGACCGAGCCGCCTAGCTTATTGCAGCTCGGCCATTGCACGCTCTTGAGGCCATCCGAGAAACAACGCCGAGATTTCGGAACCCGAAGTTCGGAGGGTATGTGGGCTCGCAAAGCCAAAGGAGTAGAGAAAATCAGTGTCCGCCGAAGCGTAGCCTTATGCCGCCTTTCAGGATAAATCCTTCGAGAGGTGCCCAGGCATCGACGGTCCACTGCCCGCTTGCGGCGCGTCGCGGCAGTAGCAGCTGATCGTATTTCGTTTGACGAACGTCGAGCAGGTTCTCCGCGTTGACGAACAGGCTTACCTTGCCGAAGGTGATCTCTACAAGAATACCGAGATGCAAATAGGGCCGCGATCTGGTCCGGTAGGGGTTGTCGTCGAGTGCTTGGGCGCCGTTTTAGCAGGCTTCGAGCCCGATACGGCCCTTGCCATGCTCCTCCCACATGCCGACCAGGCCCGCGGTGTGCTTAGGCTTGAGGGGGACCTCGCGCCTTCCGATGCCGGACGGATCGGGATCGCTTGAATCCACGAAGACGTAGCTTCCGGTCACGGTAAAACCGTTCTGCTTGAAGCGCAGAAGCAGTTCGCTCCCGCGCGCACCCACGTGGTCTCATCGATATTGACGAGTGCGACCCCTGTCGGGCGCAATTCCCGTCAACCGCGTGGCGTTCTAGATATTCGCGCCGAACAGGGTTACGTTGGCCTCTTAAGGTCCGTCTGCATAGCCGACATCGAGCGAGGCGGTCCGCGCGGTCTCGGCTTCAAGCTCGGCCAACGTTCAAGGCGTTCACGAAGGGCGTAGGCGCGAAGAAGCCGCCACCGAACGATCCGCGAATGGTTTGGCTGCCGGGCCGGTCAGGCGCGGACAGGCGCGGATTGAATTGCGTGCCGAACTCGCTATGGAAATCGATGCGCGCGCTTGCCGCCAAGATCAGGTCGAGCGAAGCCTTCTGCTCGATCTGGGCGAAAATGCCGGGCACATCGTAGGTGTCGTCGAATGCTGGAAAGGTGTCCGACCGGAAGCCGTCCTGCTGGAAAGCAATCCCGCCGACTCATGAAGTGGCGCCGCTGCTGCCCGCAATCGAAGCCTCGCCGAACAGGCTGGTGTGCCGGTCATCCTCGACCACATCTCCGTAGCGGTGCAGGTGGTCCTGCTGCATCGCGGAGGCGCGATGATGAGGTTCTCGCCCTCGTCATCCTCGTGGGTAACATCAGTCGCGGACCTCTCGCCCTTCGTGGCTTCTCGATACTGATGATAATACCGGCTCGCCATCACGCGCTCAGCCCACTCTCTAATGTCCCCTCGCCAGTGTTGTCGGTTGCGGGTGTCATCCCGCGCTTTCCCATCACCTGAACAGTCCTAGCTATCGATGCATTCAAGGATCGCGAGTTAGATGCGATTGCGAGCATGGCGGTTCGACGTTCCTGCGAAGCTTGAGATAAATCAAATTGTCTGGCGGGATGTAGTGCTATCGGCGACCTAGCCGAACGAGGTCGCCTTTTATGCTTACAAACACGGAAAGACTGGAGCTGCGCCGCAGACGAATGGTAGAAAGCCCGCCGATCCTGCGCGGCGGCTTCAGACCATTCTTCCTCGGTGCCGCAGTTTGGGCCATAATCGCCCTAGCGGCATGGCTAACCGTGCTTTTTGGCTACGTGTCGTTCGAATCGCTCGGAAATCCGCTTGCATGGCATCGTCATGAAATGCTGTTCGGCTTTGTTGGTGCAGCAATCGCAGGATTTGTGCTTACAGCAGTTCCGAACTGGACGGGGCGGCTGTACATTGCAGGTGGCCCCTTGGCTGCCCTTTTCGCAGTATGGCTCGCGGGAAGGCTCCTTCCGTTCGTGCTGTCCGACCACAATTCGATGCTCATTCTCGTCGATGGAGGCTTCTATCTCCTTCTGGCATTCCTCCTTGCACGCGAGATAATCCAGAGCAGGAACCGCAACTTGCCTGTCGTTGCGATCATTTTCCTCTTCGGGGTCGCCGGTATTCTGGATCGGCTCGAAATGGCAGGTTCGTTAGATTCCTCGCTGGGATGGCGAGCCGGGCTCAGTCTCGTCGTCTTGTTGATCGCGATTATCGGAGGACAAATTATCCCCAGCTTTACGCGGAACTGGCTCGCCTCCATCGGCGCTCGTGAACCATTGCCCGCGCAGCCTAGCACCTTGGACAAATTGATAATCGCGCTGACAGCCGCCGCACTTTTGGCGTGGCTTAGCGCACCGTTCAGCCTGGTGAGTGCGGTGCTCCTATCGAGCGCTTCCGTTGCCCACTTTCTTCGCCTGTCGAAATGGCAGGGCTGGCGGTGCGGCTCCAATGCTCTGGTATGGATTCTGCATCTGGCATACCTCTGGCTCCCGGTGGAACTCTTCCTTCTCGCCGGTGCCCAAGTCGAGATCGTTACGGAGACAGCGGGTATCCACGCCCTGTCGACAGGCGCGATGGCAACGATGATCCTCGCCGTCATGAGCAGAGCCAGCCTGGGCCATACCGGCCGGGCGCTCATCACCTACAGGAAGATTGTGGTCTCATATGCCCTCATCACGATTGCAGCTGCCTTGCGGGTTCAGGCAGCTCTGCTCATCGGCGATGGTCAGGTAGCACTGGCGGTAGCTGGAGCGGCCTGGTTCGGAGCGTTTGGTCTTTTTCTTATCCGATATGGACCAATCCTGTGTGCGCCGAGATCGGACGAGAACACGAAAAAGGCTCAAGCATGACAGACCGCGCAGCCCTTGGAACACTGGTTTTAACTGTCGCCGCTCTTGCGACGCTTTTTTCGCTGTCGTTTATCGCGACGCCAGTAAAATTCCTGGCAGCCGACGTGCCAATATCTCATTTACTCGCGGTGGGACAAGTGACCTTCCGTGCGTCCGTCGCAATCGAAAGCGTTTTGCTGTTCGCCCTTTTCGTCTCGACACGAGGAACGCCGCGCCGTTTAATTATTGTAGCGATCGCGAATGTGGCTCTCCAGTGGATCGTCATCATGCCTGAATTGAACAATCGCACGTTGGCGCTGATCGCAGGTGCGGTGGTCGAACCATCGTCATTGCACAATTGGTGGATTGGCCTCGACGTAACGCGCTTGGCGATCTACGCTTTCGTCGTTCACACCTGCGCACACCATTTACGCGAAACCGCCCGGACGAACGGGTTGGAAAGCTGAACATGCAAGGCTAGATGGTGGCCATGCAGGCCGATCATCCGACAAACGAAATCAATTTCTGTCAGGCTTGTTCCGTCCGAAACCGCGCGATCTGCGCCGACCTGGACGACCAAGAGATAGCGCTATTAAACAAGATCGGGCGCAGAAGGCGTCTGGCGCTGGGAGAAACTCTCCTATGGGAAGGCGACGAAGCCGTATTTGTCGCCAACGTGGTTTCTGGTGTGCTGAAGCTCTACACCCAGACAATCGATGGCCGGGAACAGATCCTCGGGCTCGCCTATCCATCCGATTTTCTCGGTCGTCCCTTTGGCGAGGTTTCTCCCTACAGCGTAGAAGCTTTGAGCGAATCGATCGTCTGCGTTTTTCAGCGATCGGATTTCGAGCGCTTTGCCGAGGAGCATGGGCGGCTGGAGCACAAGTTACTTGAACGAACGCTGGGTGAACTCGACAGAACCCGACGCTGGATGCTGCTTTTAGGGCGGATGAACGCAGAGGAAAGGCTCGCAACTCTGCTTCTCGAAATCGCCTCACGAACAGTCTTGGCGACCTGTGAGAATACGAGCTGGAAAGTGCCTGACGAGTTCGAGCTTCCAATGTCACGCCAGCAGATCGCGGATATTCTCGGCCTCACTATCGAAACAGTCAGCCGCCAGTTTACGAAGTTCCGTGAGGAAGGCGTCATTGAAATGCGAGGCCGTCGGGACGTCACCATTCGTAAGCGTGACGCTCTCGAGATGCTGGCTGCATAATCGCGCCTTATACCTTGTCGCCAAACCCGATGCGTCACGTTGGAAAAATATTCTAGCCGTTTGATCTGCCTCAAAGACCTGATGGAAGTTCAACTGCACATGTCGATCCGGAACCTATTGCGGAGCTCCGGGCCTTGTCCGACAACGATCTTCAGCGCCTTTTCGCTGCCTTACTCCATTTGGACCTGCCAAAGTCCATGGCATCACGCCTTTGCGCGTTGGGCGGCGAAGTAGACATCAAATGCGGCGCAGTTGCGGAGCTCGACGACCCCGCTGCCAGATCTATTGTCTTCGTTGCAGAGGGTGTTGCGAAGTTTGTCGGACATCTTGGTAATGATCGAGAACAGGTCGTTGCGTTCTTGCTGGCGAACGATCTCACAGTGTTTCCGCGGTCGGACGCGGTGCCATACTCGCTACACGGCATCACCGACTGTCGCCTGCTTGCTTTTCCGGCAGACGCCTTCATTCGAACCATCGCGGCAGATCCCGATTTAGCGAAGGCAATTTGCGAACACATGTTCGTCGCATTTGATCAATCCCGAGACATGTCAGTGCTCCTTGGCCGCAAGACCGCGCAGGAACGTGTTGCGACTTTCCTAACATCGATGGCCGAACGCATTGGAAAACAAAATGATGACGGAGTATCGCTCAGTCTTCCGATATCTCGACGCGAAATCGCTGACAGCTTGGGGCTGACCATCGAAACAGTCAGTCGGCAATTCACCGAGCTGCGGGAACTTGGCATCATAGATACCAACGGCAGATCCGACGTTACGATATTAGACCGGCTTCGAATTCGGGAGGTGGCTGCGCTTCCTTGTTGAAAAGCAAAATTTTTCGAATTTTGATCCAGGTCAATGCGGTTGTGCGTCCAGCCGCATAGAGCCGTGAAAAAGCGATCGGAGTAATTGATGCAAGCTGAAGCTGCACTGGGGCGGGTGGGCCTCTGGTTATTGATCATGGTCCTATCTATCGTGATGGTTGCGACAGCGGCCGATAGCGGGATGGCGGCTCACGCGACCATAATCGGAGTTATCGCGTTCGTGATGGTCTGGGTGACCGCCGCTGGTTTCGATTCTTTAGGAAAAGCGCAGGGCTTCTTCAAAATGCCTGAAGGGCCGTCGCGATATGACGACGACCCTATCCGCTGGGGCGTCCTGGCCACCATGATGTGGGCTCTCGTGGGTCTACTCGCTGGCGTGTTCATCGCCTCGCAGCTGGCTTTTCCGCAGCTCAACATCGAGCCCTACTTCAATTTCGGGAGGGTTCGTCCGCTGCACACCTCCGCAGTAATCTTCGCGTTTGGTGGCAACATCCTGATCGCGAGCAGCTTCTACGTCGTCCAGCGCACCTGCCGCGCGCAACTCGCGTTTCCCGCTCTCGCCCGGTTTGTGTTCTGGGGATACCAGCTGTTCATCGTGCTTGCGGCATCGGGCTATCTGTTCGGCGTCACGCAGAGCCGCGAATACGCAGAGCCGGAATGGTATGTCGACCTGTGGCTGACCATCGTTTGGGTCGCCTATCTGATAGTCTTTGTGGGAACATTGGCGCGCAGGACCGAGCCACATATCTACGTAGCGAACTGGTTCTACCTCTCCTTCATCATTACCATCGCGATGCTGCATATCGTCAACAACCTGGCGGTGCCTGTCGCGTGGAACGGATCGCTTTCGTTCTCCGCCTTCGCAGGCGTCCAGGATGCTTTGACCCAGTGGTGGTATGGACACAATGCGGTCGCGTTCTTCCTGACCGTTCCGTTCCTGGCCATGATGTATTACTTCGTGCCCAAGCAGGCCGAGCGACCGGTCTACAGCTACCGGCTTTCCATCATACATTTCTGGTCCCTGATCTTTCTCTACATCTGGGCGGGGCCGCACCACCTGCACTACACCGCGCTGCCTGACTGGGCGCAGACCCTAGGGATGGTGTTCTCCGTCATCCTGTGGATGCCGAGCTGGGGCGGCATGATCAACGGATTGATGACGCTCAACGGCGCATGGGACAAGGTCCGCACCGATCCGATCATCCGAATGATGGTCATGGCGATGGCATTCTATGGCATGGCCACATTCGAAGGACCGATGCTAAGCATCAAGGCGGTCAATTCGCTGTCGCACTACACCGACTGGACGGTAGGCCACGTGCATTCAGGGGCTCTCGGCTGGAACGGGCTGATCAGCTTCGCCGCAGTCTACTTCCTTGTTCCGCGCCTGTGGAAGCGCGAACGCATGTATTCGCTGCGCATGATCAACTGGCACTTCTGGCTCGCGACGCTTGGTATCGTCTTCTACGCAGCCAGCATGTGGGTGGCAGGTATTACCCAGGGCCTGATGTGGCGTGAATACGGCCCGGACGGCTATCTCGTGAACAGCTTCGCCGAAACGGTGGCCGCGCTGCACGAACTCTACATCATCAGAGCGCTGGGCGGTGTCATGTATCTCAGCGGCGCCATTATCATGGGCTACAACGTTTGGATGACCATTGGTGGCAAGCTGCGAGAGGAAAAGCCGATGGGCGCCATGCCCGCTTACGACCCCGACAAGGACCGGCCCATCGCAGGCTCGGCGTCCCCCGAACCCGCAGGATAGGATAGATCGCCATGGGTCTCGCTACCCAGCACAAGAAGCTGGAAAAGAACATCAATTTGCTTGCGATCGGGTCCTTCATCGCGGTGGCGATCGGCGGCATCGTGGAGATCGCTCCGCTGTTCTGGATGGATAATACGATCGAGGAAGTGGAGGGGATGCGTCCCTATACGCCGCTCGAGCAGGCCGGCCGAAACGTCTATGTGCGCGAGGGCTGCTATTCCTGTCACAGCCAGATGATCCGACCGTTCCGTGACGAGGTAGAGCGCTACGGGCATTACAGCCTCGCCGCCGAAAGCATGTATGACCATCCTTTCCAGTGGGGTTCGAAACGCACCGGTCCAGACCTCGCGCGCGTCGGTGGGCGCTATTCGGATGAGTGGCACGTCCAGCACCTTGAGGATCCGCAGAGCGTCGTCCCGGAAAGCATCATGCCAAAATACTCGTTCCTTGGTGACACACCGCTCAATACCGACAATGCCGCTGCTATGCTGGTCGCCCTGCGGCGTGTTGGCGTTCCTTATTCGGATCGTGACGTCGGCGAGGCGATGGCGGACATGATCCTTCAGGCCGATCCCGACAGCGGAGGCGATGTTGAAGACTTCCAGCAGCGCTATCCCAAGGCACAGGTCCGCGACTTCGACGGTGATCCGAGCAGACTGACCGAAATGGACGCACTCGTTGCCTACCTGCAGATGCTCGGGACTTTGGTCGACGTCGATAGCGCTGCCGCACAGGAGCGGTTGGCCGAGGAGAAAGGCCGATGAGCCTCTACGACCAGTTGCGTCACTTCGCGGACAGCTACGGACTTGTCGCCCTCCTGATCCTGTTTCTCGGCCTTTGTCTCTGGGTGTTCCGGCCCGGGGCAAAGCAACAAAACCAAGAAGTAGCGCGTTCGATATTCAAGGACGAGAAAACCGGGGAGCGCCAGGATGGCAAATAAGCGCATCGACGAGCCGACCGGAACGGAGACTGTAGGACACGAATGGGACGGCATCGAGGAACTCGATACGCCTATGCCGCGCTGGTGGCTGTGGACGCTATACCTGACGATCATCTGGGGCGTGGTCTACGTGATCCTCTATCCGGCTTGGCCATTGGTTAACAAGGCTACGGAAGGCGTGCTTGGCTGGTCCAGCCGAGGCGAACTTGCCGAGGAGATGAGCGTCGTCGACCAAGAGCGCGCGACCGTTCGCGAAGAACTTGCTCGAATTCCTATCGAACGTCTGCCAGAGAACAGCGAACTGTTCGCGCAAGCGGTGGCTGGGGGAAGATCGGCTTTTCAGGTCCATTGCTCGCAGTGCCATGGTTCGGGAGCGGCCGGAAGCCAGACACTTGGCTATCCCAACCTCAACGATGATGACTGGCTGTGGGGCGGCGATCTGAAGGCCATCGAATACACGTTGGTGAACGGCATTCGCGCACCAGGCGTTGACGATACCCGCACGAGTGTCATGCCGCCATTCGAAGGCGTTTTTGAACCAGCTCAGATCGACGGGCTGGTAAACCATGTGCTTTCGCTTAGCGGCAAAGGTGCATCAAGTGGGACGGGTGCGCAGCTCTACCAGGACAATTGCAGCGTCTGTCATGGCACCGCTGGCGAAGGAAACCGTGAACTCGGAGCACCGCGTCTGAACGATGCGATCTGGCTCTACGGCAGCTCTCGCGAACAGGTCCGCGCCCAGATCCTGACCCCCAAGATGGGCCGCATGCCGCACTGGAGCGAACGTCTCGACCCGGTCACGATCAAGATGCTCTCGGCCTATGTCTGGTCTCTGGGTGGCGGCGAGGAATTCGTCGAGGTCGTTGAAGATCCTACGGTAGAGGTCGATGAAGAACCGTGACCCCGGCCGCGCGTCGAGCGCTCCTCCTCGCCGAGAAGGCGAGGAGCGTGACTGGTCGGTAGTTGTCGAGGACGGGCGGGCGAAGACGAGCGAGCCAGTTTCGAGCGCAGTAGCCGAGCCGGAAGCGACGACGCTGCGTCACGAGCCGCACGAGCCGCCGCGTCAGCAGCTGCCGACGAAGCTGTTCGAGAAACGCACCAAGGTCCATAACAAGCGGATCGACGGACCCTTCCGACGCTTCAAGTGGTTCGTGATGTTCGTCACTCTGGCGATCTATTACGGCACGCCGTGGATACGTTGGGATCGCGGTCCCTACGCACCCGATCAGGCAGTGCTGGTCGATCTCGCCAATCGCCGTTTCTACATGTTCGGCATCGAGATCTGGCCGCACGAATTCTACTATGTCGCCGGCCTGCTGATCATGGCGGCGCTCGGGCTTTTCCTCGTGACGAGCGCGGTCGGACGTGCCTGGTGCGGATATGCCTGCCCGCAGACTGTCTGGACGGACCTGTTCCAGCATGTCGATCGCTTCGTCGATGGCGACCGCAATGCTCGCATGAGGCTCGACGCGGCACCCATGGGACCGAAGAAGTTTGCAAAGCGGAGCTTCAAATACACGATTTACCTCGTCATCAGCTTCTGGACCGGCGGTGCATGGATCATGTATTTCGCCGACGCGCCGACCTTGATGCAAGACTTCTGGGTCGGCGATGCGGCACCGGCCGCTTACATCACCGTGGCAATCCTGACGCTCACGACGTTCACGCTCGGCGGGTTCATGCGCGAGCAGGTCTGTATCTACATGTGTCCCTGGCCGCGCATCCAGACCGCGATGATGGACGAGAAGTCGCTGCTGGTGACCTACAAGGACTGGCGCGGTGAGCCGCGTGGGAGTGTTAAGAAGGCGGAAAAGAACCCCGGCAAGTTCGGCGACTGTATTGACTGCCTCCAATGCGTTGCCGTTTGTCCGACTGGTATCGACATTCGCGAGGGTCCGCAGGTCGGCTGCATCACCTGCGGATTGTGCATTGACGCCTGTGACAAGGTAATGGCCGATGTTGGCCGTCCACGTGGTCTGATAGACTACGCAACGCTCGAGGATTGCGAGAAAGAAGCGAATGGAGAACCCACGCGTTCACCTTGGAGAGCGCTGCTTCGTCCAAGAACCCTCGCTTATTTCCTGATCTGGGGCAGCATCGGTTTCGCCATGCTGTTCGCATTGGGCGTGCGAAACCATGTCGGCCTTTCGGTCTCCCCCGATCGCAATCCGCCTTACATCCTCATGAGCGATGGATCGGTGCGCAACTCCTACACGCTCAAGCTGCGCAACATGGAAAGCCGACCGCGCGAGATGGAGATTGCGGTCGAGGGGCTTCCCGGCGCACTGATGTGGACGGATACAATCGGGAGGGGCGACGCTGCGCGCACCCAGATCAAAACAGTGCCTGCCGATCAGGTTCTCTCGGTTCGGGCCTATGTGGTTGCGCCACAAGGCACGTCTACGCAGGATTTCAGCTTCAGCGTGACTTCGCGCGATGAGCAGCAGGAAACAGCGACAACGGAAACACGGTTCGACACGCCGGGGGGCGAGGAATGAAACGCGAATTCACAGGTAAGCATGCGGCAGCAATCATCGTCTCCGGATTCGCAATTATCATTGCGGTCAATCTGTTCATGGCTACGCTCGCCGTGCGCGGGTTCGGCGGTGTGATCGTCGAAAACTCCTATGTTGCAAGCCAGGAGTTCAATGACTGGCTCGACGCTGCCGAAGAGCAGAAGGCGCTGGGCTGGTCGGTCGAGATGACGCGAAGTGAGAACGGACACTTGCTGATCGACACCACATCAGTGCCCGATGGCGCGACCGTAACCGCAGAAGCTCGCCGACCGCTGGGGCAAGCGGAAAGCAAGAGCCTTAGTTTTATCGAAGCGACGCCCGGGAATCACGTATCGCTCGAACCACTCGATACGGGACGCTGGATCGTGCGCCTGAAAGTCGCATCTCCCAAGGGAGAGGCATGGTCGACCGAAGAGCAGTTGCCGTGAACGCGCCTACGGCAATCGAAACGCTTGAGCGACCCGGCCTCGTCGATAGCAGGTTCACCGTGCCCGGCATGCGCTGTGCCGGTTGCATCGCCAAGATCGAACGCGGTCTACAAGAGATCGACGGTATCGAGGCTGCGCGCGTCAACTTTTCCGCCAAGCGTGTCGCCGTCCGGCACGACCGGAAGTTCGACGCAGAAGAGCTTGTTGCAGCCATCGGCAGGATCGGCTTCGAAGCGCAGGTCACCGATGCAAACCCCCTAGGCCAGGACGATGCCGAAGCCCGCATGCTTCTGCGCTCGCTTGCCGTCGCGGGATTCGGCATGATGAACATCATGCTGCTCTCGGTCAGCGTCTGGTCGGGTGCGGGCGGTGTAACCCGCGAACTGTTCCACTGGCTGTCCGCGCTGATCGCCCTGCCGGTGGTCGTTTACGCCGGGCGACCCTTCTTTTCGAGCGCAGCCATGGCCCTGCGGCATCGTCGGACAAACATGGACGTGCCGATCTCGATCGGTGTCCTGCTTGCAACCGGGCTCAGCGTCTACGAAACAATTATCGGCGGCGGGCATGCCTATTTCGACAGTGCTGTCATGCTTTTGTTCTTCCTACTCGCCGGTCGCTCGCTTGATGCGACGATGCGGAACAAGACCCGCGCGGGCATCGGTGCACTGCTGTCGCGTATGGGAAAGTCAGCTCGCGTCTTGGCTGAAGATGGATCCAGCCGAACGGTCGAAGCGGACCATCTTGAGCCGGAAATGCTCATGCTCGTCGCTGCGGGTGAGGCGCTTGCGGCGGATGGTGTGATCGAAGACGGACAAAGCTCGATCGACAATGCGATGCTTACCGGCGAAAGCACGCCTCAGCCCACCGGTGTTGGCGATACGGTTTACGCCGGAGCGATCAATCTCGGCGATCCTATCCGCGTGCGCGTTACTGCCGCCTCGTCCGACACGGCGATTGCCGAGATTGCGCGGCTGATGGATGAGGCGGGGCAGTCGCGCAGTCATTACGTCCGTATCGCCGACCGTGCATCGCGCCTTTATGCGCCCGCCGTCCATACTCTTGCTTTGCTGGCGTTCGTTGGATGGATGATCGCCGGGGCCGGCTGGCACCAGTCACTCGTGATCGCAATCGCAGTTCTTATCATTACCTGTCCGTGTGCCATGGGGCTAGCGGTTCCAGCTGCTCAGGTGGTTGCTTCAGGGGCGCTCGCCAGACGAGGGCTGCTGGTCAAGGACGGAAGCGCGCTCGAGCGGCTGGCCGAGGTTGATACCGCACTGTTCGACAAGACCGGAACGCTGACACTGGGCGAGCCTGTTCCAAGCCTCGATCATCTCACGAAAGAGCAAAAGGCTATCGCGCTAGCCCTCGCGCAGTCTAGCCGACACCCCTTAAGCAGGGGCATCGTGTTCGCGCTCGGAGCGGCAGGCGTTTCACCGGCATCGCTCACTGCGATCACCGAAACAGGAGGACAAGGCATAAGCGGGATGCACGGCGAGATTCCCGTCTCATTGGCTCGTGGTGCTTTGGATCAAACGGGGATCGCATCGACGCTGCACATTGGTGAGGAAAAAATCGCCATCGTTTATGCGGATCCGGTGCGGGCCGATGCCGCCCAGACGCTCGCGGCACTTGATGCAAGCGGCTTGGAAAGCAGGATCGTCTCAGGCGATCGGTATTCTCCCGTCCGCGCACTTGCGGGCGAGCTTGGTATTGAAGGCGAAGGCGAAATGCGTCCCGATACCAAGTTGGCCCTGCTCGATACCTTGAAAGCAGACGGACGCCGCCCGCTGATGGTAGGCGATGGGATTAATGATGGTCCTGCGCTGGCAGCAGCCCATGCCTCCATCGCGCCCGGCACCGCTAGTGACGTGAGCCAACAAGCCGCGGACGCGGTGTTCCTCGGTAAGGGGTTGATGCCGGTTGCCTTGGCGGTCACCATCGCCCGCCGGACGATGCGTATCGTCCGCCAGAACTTCGGATTTGCGATCGGCTACAACGTGGTCGCAGTGCCGCTCGCGCTCGCGGGTCTCGTGACACCCCTGATCGCCGCCATAGCCATGTCGCTCAGTTCACTGGTTGTCGTTGGAAACTCCCTGCGGCTTGCGCGCGTCAGGAACTCCCCATGAACGTGCTGGTCTTCCTCATCCCGGTTGCGCTGTTTCTGGGAGGTGCGGGGCTGGTCCTGTTCTTCTGGGCCATGCGCGACGGCCAGTTCGAAGATCTCGACGGTGCGGCAAACCGTATCCTTATCGATGACGAGGATGATGGCCGAAATTCAACCAACGAAGATGAGGAAGGGTGCCGATGAAGACGAGGTTCGCCTTTCTGGCCTTGCTTCCGGCATCATTCGGACCGGTTCCTGTTGCTGCTCAGACCATCGAAACACGTCTATGCGGCGGCGGTGTCCTCAGCATTCCGATCCCGATGCGCGAATCGCCTCCCACGGCGCCCTGTCATAGCGAGGGTTGCCACGCGTCCTGTTCCCGTAAGCGAATTGGTCCAGCGCAATGAATACGATCTCGAATACGAGCAACGAGCCCGCCATGTGCCCCTATCACCCCGATCTGCTGGCAACTCCGGTTCCCCGCTACACCAGCTATCCGACTGCGGCCGAGTTCGGCCCCTTGTCAGCCACCCATTTTGCCGAGGCTCTTGGCAATGCGAGCGGCGCCGTTTCGCTCTACGTCCACATCCCGTTCTGCGAGAAAATCTGTTTCTACTGCGGGTGCAACACGGGCAAGTCTGGCAAGCGGCAGCGGCTCGAATCCTATCTTGATGCGCTGGTCTGCGAGATAGATCTCGTTTCCGATATGTTGCGGAACGACGCACATGTGCGTCGGATCGCGTTCGGCGGCGGCAGCCCAAATGCGATCAGCCCAACAGAATTCCTATCGCTCGTCGACTGCCTGATCGCACGCTTCAAGATCGATGATCCCACATTTTCGATCGAGATCGACCCCCGAACATTTTCGGCGGAATGGGCGCAGGCGATCGGGAGTGTCGGGATCGAACGTGCAAGCCTCGGTGTGCAGACCTTCGCTCCACACTGCCAGGAGGCGATCGGCCGGGTTCAGCCCGAAGGCCTAATCGAACGCAGCGTAGACCTTCTTCGTCAGAATGGGATTACCTCCCTGAATTTCGATCTGATGTATGGTCTCCCGCACCAATCGCAGGACGACCTCCATGACAGCTTACAGCGCACGGTCGCCATAGCACCGGACCGCATCGCGCTCTTCGGTTACGCTCATGTTCCGCGTCTGATTGCGCGACAGCGCATCATCGACGGCAACGCCCTTCCAGATCCGGAAGAAAGGTTTGCTATGGCTCAACTCGGGCATGCTTACCTGACCGAGCAGGGCTACCGCTCCATTGGTTTCGACCACTTTGCCAAACCCAGCGATCCGCTCGCCCAAGCATCTGCGACGGGAAAGCTGCGGCGAAACTTTCAAGGCTTCACGGACGATCAGTCACTGGTCCTGATTGGTCTCGGCAGTTCGGCAGTAAGCAGTTTCCCAAAGCTGTTTGCCCAGAACGAGAAGAATAGCGGTCGCTACAGGATGCAAGCCAGCCAGAGCCGATTGACAACGGCGGTGGGCATCGCTCGGACCGACGACGACCGAGTGCGCGGGGAAATAATAGAAGCACTCCTATGCCGTGGCAGCGCGACGATCGACCCTGTGTTGGATGAGCCTGTGCTCAACGCCCTTCGCCCTTTCATCGAGCTCGAGCTTGCAACCCTCGATAATGACCAATTATCCATTACAGCGAGCGGGTTGCCCTATGCACGCGTGATCGCTGCCTTGTTCGATACCTACCGTCCGCAGTCCGTCCGTCGTTTCAGCTCGGCTGTCTGAGTTCGGTCCGAAAGGAGTTTCTTCAATGCCGTTGTGGTTCCTTCCTGCTCTCATCGCGCTTTTTGCAGTCGTCAGCTTGGGCGCGGGCATTTGGCTCTTGCTACACCTGCGCGATGTCGCTCGCGTGTTCCGCGGGAATAGGCCGGGTGAATTGGTGCGCGGGCCAGGAAAACGGAGGGCAACACCAGCAGCGGTGTGGACAGCACTTATCATATTCAACGCGGGGTGGATCGCCTGCATTGTTATCTGGATCTTCGTTCTAGGAGGGGAGGCTAATACGGTCGTGGACGCCAAAAGCTGACAGTTTCGAGCTTGTTTCTACACCCCTATGTCCACTCCTGTCGCCCTGCGTCTCACGACCCCAGCTAGCCGAAGCGAAAACGCCGTGCGCTGACTGAGTCGCGTCTCCGTCAGCGCAGCGAACCACATTGCGTCCATCAGCCTGCGCCTTGTAAAGCGCAGCGTCCGACCTTCTCAACAATGAGAAGAGATCCTCATCGCTTCTCAGGCAACCAACTCTATTCGATGGCAGAAAGCTGATGGCTTTCGCAATGTATCCTGTGCACCAGAGCAGCAGACCGACTGAGAACAAACCGCTACCGAGCATTACAGCAGACCAGTATAAACCAGCACTTCTAGCAGCCTGTTGCACAGCATACTCATTGAAAGAGCTGTAAAGGTCGTTGCCTACGTTGGCATAGGCGAGCGATGCAATGAGGGTGATGCACAACCCTATCGCCATGGCATAAGCACTTCCTGTCATTAGCGCCTTTCCATCAGGCCGCTCATCTACAGCTTCAATTTCAACCCTACATACGTGATTGTCCATCGCGGTTTCATCGCCAGTCATGCCGCAAGCATCGCATCTAATCATGACTCCCCTCTTGAACCATTTTCGGCAGAGGTGATGGCTCGAAACGCCATCGAAGGCATTGCGGAGCCATTCAGGAGCTTTCAGGGAAGAATGCCCTGCCGCCAAGGGAAGCTTGAAACGGCAGGGCTACACCATCAGTTCGAATCGAACAACTGAAAGCGCAGAGCCAGTTCCATACCAGCCCATCAAATGGCTATCATTGGCAAGTGCTTGATTCCAGCGAGCCTAAGCACTTCATGCGGGCGGTCCTGTTGCTATTCCGAGGGGGTACTGGCGCCCAGTCGCTCTAAGGAGGTAGACAAGACTGGGTGCACCATTTGAACGGGTCGAAGGCTCTATGGCACAAGGCGCACGAAACCGCCTCACCAGCATCGTTTTGAACAGCCGTTCCTGCACTTCGTTCCTTAGCGTGCCTGCTCAGTGCTCGCATTGGCTAAATACTGCCATGGCAAATAAAAATCCCCCCACGACCAAGGCGAGCTTGCGAAACAGACTCTAGCAGAGCGCCACGATGGCATCACAAAGGCTGTCGATGGCTGCCTGGCCACATGCAGCACACTAAGCACGGCGAACTCATCGGCAAACTGTCTGATGAGGATTGACTAGACGTTCTCAATCAAACAATTTGTGGCGATTACCGTCGTGGGCGTCGGTCTCATCGGAACGCAAGCCGGCGCTGCGATCGACTGGCCTGATCGTTCTGGTAAGGAATGCTGCTTGCGGATTGTCTAAGTGCGACAGCCGACACTGAAGGACCGAGCAGCTTAGCTCCATGCCTCATAATCTACAAAGTGCAAAAGCCCTTTGGGATTACCGTTGATCGAAGCAAATAGCTTCAGGGCACGATTTGCGCAATCTGGAATCGAAGAAAGCGCGCCTTGAGTGTTGGCGGTGAGAATAGGGAACAAAGAGACAGCGCTCGTGATTGCAAGGCGAATGGTTACCGTGATGGTGCGCCACGCTGCCGGTAGATAGTGCGTCTATCAGTATGATTGCGAATTTTGCCTCGTTTCCCGGCATTGGGTACCGCATTGGCGCCAGGCGATGACATCAAAACAGGCTACCATGCGACGCATCTTCGAACCAATACTTGCTGGAGCCACTTTTCGCGATCGCATGCTGGCGTGCGCCGGTGGTCTGACGGGTATCGCTCTTACAAGCTTCATCGCGTCGTGGATCCTGCACGATAGCGCGATCCTACCTTTCATCGTCGCTCCGATGGGAGCGTCGGCCGTGCTCGTCTTCGCCGTTCCCGCGAGTCCCCTAGCTCAGCCTTGGCCGGTTATAGGCGGCAATGCGATTTCTGCCTTTGCGGGCGTATTCTGCGCGCATCTTTTTGGTTCGCCGCACGTTGCAGCCGGTTTCGCTGTAGGACTTGCCATCCTGGCGATGTCGCTCACGCGCAGCCTGCATCCTCCCGGGGGAGCAGCGGCGCTCACGGCGGTCATCGGCGGAGAAACCATCGAAGCCCTTGGATATAGCTTCGTCTTTCTGCCCATTGTTTTCAATGCAGTATGTCTGGTGATCGTCGGTGTCCTATATCATAGGATTTCCGGACACAACTATCCTCATCAGGCGCGATCAATCGGAGCGCAGGCTATACCACAGCATGAGCCTACTGCGCCACATTCCGACGATATCGAGGCCGCACTGAGAGATTTGGGAGAAACTTTCGATATCGGGAAGGACGATCTGGAGCTTATAGTGCGCCAGGTGGAATTTCATGCCGCGCGGCGCCGCAGGAAAACAATACACCGAAGCTTTCTCTCTTCGAGAAAAGCTCGTTAGCGAATGCTTCGGTAAGTGACGTTCATCACCGACATTGGTCGATGTCGGAACGCGTAGTCGAGTTGGTTTGATCGGCGAGACCCTCTATCTCCTCGCCCGAAATCACTTCGACCCGAATCGAGTCATACTGAAGTCGCCGCCCGAGCCTTCTGACCCGGACAGGATCAAGCGATTCTTAGAGGCGAATTGACAAGGTCCACCGACACGAAGGCAGAGACGATCCGCTATTACGAGCGCGAGGGCATCCGGCCAGCAGCCGACCGGACCGATATTGTTTATCGCGATTACTCCGACGAGCATTTGGCGACTCTAACCTTTTTGCGTCGCACGCGCGAACTCGGGTTCAGCATGGCGCAAGTTCGAGAACTGCTCGCGCTATCCGATCACGATGCAAAGCCGTCCCAGGACATCGATCAGCTGGTCTCACAGCAATTGGTTGAGATCGATCGCAAGAACGTTCATCTCGGCGCTCCGCAACGAACTTTGACAGATGTTACGATCCTGCCAGGCGGACAAGATCCGCGAATGCCATATCATCGGAAGCCTGGGGCGACTTGCCGTAGCGCGAGCGCGCAATAGACGTCCACTTTCGGGCGTTTCGGGCAAGAATTGGAACGGCCGAAATTAGGGCGCGTAGCTGCCATCAAAACTTTGATCGAAAGAGCGGCAGCTTTCATTATTCGACTGCGACCGCTCGAACGTCCGCGATGGGTGTGAAGAGGACCATCCTGAAATGTCCGCATTTGAGTATTGACGAGAAAGGCGTTTATTCAGCCTTGCTCACCTAGAGCAAAGTGTCGGACACCGGCGCAGGACCTGCTCAAAATCTGACCCCAGTGGCGATCATATTCTGAGCGTTGGAAGCAGCTGATTCTGGGTGGAGGATGAAATGGCGGGTGTCGCGATTGGGAAGCCGTCAATGGCTTGGCGCACCAGAAAGATGACCACGGCAGTGATCCGAGGATTTATCGTTCGGCAGCCAAGGAAGCGGCTGGCGAACGCCCAGTATACAATCCTAGATAAACAATTGCGATCGATAATGACTGCCCCCGGTCAACTGCGGCGAGTGGTTCGTCAGTGCGCACGCTCGGGAGAACGTCCGGGACCCATGCAGCGAAACGAGCCGGACATTTTCCAGCGACTGCGCGTAGTGCACGGGTGAACAGAACAATCCTTATTGCCGAAAGCGGCACGCCAGAAGATCGTGCAAACCGGCGAGACGATGTCGGAAAGAGCTCTGGCGAAACCTATGCGGCCACGCTGGAACAACTCATGCCCGGATGCCACATCGATATCGTCCGGCCATCCGACGAGGCGACCAAATCCTTATCCGTCGCTGACATCGTCCGTTACGATGCCGTCTTTATTACCGGCTCACCAATGCATGTCTACAACGACACCCCTCCAGTTCAGCGGCAAATCCGGTTCATGCAGGCCGTCTTCAAATCAGGCGTCCCCTCGTTCGGGTCTTGCGCGGGATTGCAGATTGCAGTTGCAGCGGCTGGCGGCACGGTTCGCAAAATGCCAGAGAGGCTCGAGGCCGGCATATCGAGAGGCCTCGTCCGCACGTCGGCGGGGGAAGGACATGCGCTGCTCGCGGGGAGACCTGCGGTGTGGGATGCTCCCGCGCTTCACGGCGATGAAGTAGAACAGCTTCCTGACTGCGCCAACCTGCTGGCCGGCAACCGCATTACCCCCGTCCAGGCAGTCGAGATCCGTCACGAGCGCGGTATATTCTGGGGAGTGCAGTATCACCCCGAACTCGCAATCGGGGAAATAGCAGCGGCCTTACGCCGCGAATCCGAGGCGCTGATCGATGCGGGGCTGGTGATAACATGCAACGACGTGAACGTAGTGGCAGATACCCTCGATCGTCTGCATCGTGAACCGCACAGTCGGTCCGCGCGATGGAGGCTGGGCGTCGACGACCAGTTCGCTAATGAAGAGAAGCGGCGCACTGAGCTTTTGAACTTCATCGAAGCAATCCCCGCGCTTGATTGTCGACGCCGCTGAGGCGGCGCGGCTCGAAGCGCGCAAACACCGTCCGGTGCGAATTTGTCAACGATCTGCCGTAGCCCAGCTAAAGGGGGGTAGGTCCCAAATCGTGTTGAGATGCGTCGCTATGGAAATTCTTCAACGATGGAGAATTGACCATGGGCAAACAAGTTTCGAACGCCGCGTCCGGCATCGGCCACAATAGCGGCAGCGCTGGACCCCAAATCACACAGTGGGCCGTCTCGGATATCGAAATATGGGAGCCGGCCCAGGAACAGGCGAGCGATTTACCAAAAGACAAGTTGGCTTTGCAGATCGCGTTAATCCGCGAGGTGGGCCAGCCTCGTCCGCTGCCTGCCCGCGAACGAGCTGATGGCCGCATCGAAGTGGTTTCGGGCGCTCATATCGTCAGCGCTGTCGAACACTGCAATCTGCTTGAGCCGGACCGCGAGTTTAAAGTGGCGTTGCGCATCTTTCAGTCGTTGACCGACGACGCTGCTTACCGGTTGCTAGCCCAAGAGGCCGAGCCGGGTCCGCAGGCGAGCCCATTCGCACGGGCGCTGCTGTTCGATCGGGCGGTCAAGCATTTCGGTTCCGAGGCAAAGGCCGCCGCAGCGTGCAAGGTGGCCAAATCCACTATCAGCAAAAACCGCGATGTCACGCGAGCCGCTAAGGCTCTTGGAGACAAGATCATCGTTCGCCGCGACATTACTCAGCGCTCTGCAATGTGGCTCATGACTCATCTTGGACGGCACCCGAAGAACGGCGTCCCCGATCCTGCTCCCATGCACCGCGAGAAGCTGCTTCAGGCGATTGATGCGCTTCAGCCGGGAAATGCCAAGCAGGCCTTCGCCGCGCTGCGCAAGGCGCTGAAGGACGATCTGCCAGCCAAGCAGCGCAAGGGCGTCACGCCGCTGATTTTCCGTGGATCAGCAATCGGCGAACTGCGTCGCAAACCCAACGGCGACCTCCGCCTGGAATTCAGGAACGTGGGCGAGATCGAAGCCGAAGAGCTTGCCGCTATCGCACGCGAAGCCATTAGTTCGGCGCGCCGCAGCAGCTGAGCGAGTAAACGTCGGGGCGGGTTTCCCATGG
>CESL01015152.1_pt1 | contig 82090 bp, 76 predicted proteins | sample 531221 | NCBI WGS metagenome assembly CESL01 (sample SAMEA2622197, study PRJEB7988) | marine metagenome | biome: marine biome (ENVO:00000447); feature: mesopelagic zone (ENVO:00000213) & marine oxygen minimum zone (ENVO:01000065); material: "saline water (ENVO:00002010), including plankton...
TGATCGAAGAGGGCAACCTGGGTCTGATCCGTGCAGTCGAAAAGTTTGATCCGGAACGTGGCTTCCGCTTCTCAACTTACGCCACCTGGTGGATTCGCCAGACGATTGAACGGGCCATCATGAACCAGACCCGGACGATCCGCCTGCCAATTCACGTGGTGAAAGAGCTGAACGTCTACCTGCGGGCTGCCCGTGAGCTGACCCAGAAGCTCGACCATGAGCCGACGGCGGAAGAGATTGCCGAGCTGCTGGAGAAACCGGTAGAAGACGTTAAGCGCATGCTGAAGCTGAACGAGCGCGTTACGTCGATTGATACGCCTCTGGGGCCTTCATCGGATAAGTCGATTCTCGATACCATCGCGGATGAGCGGGTTAATGATCCGGGCGAAGAGCTGCAGAATCAGGATATTCATTCCAATCTGGATCGCTGGATTGAAGAATTGCCGGAAAAACAGCGCGAAGTTCTGTCCCGCCGCTTTGGTCTGCGTGGCTATGAAACCAGCACGCTGGAAGATGTGGGCCGTGAAATAGGGCTGACCCGTGAACGTGTCCGTCAGATTCAGGTAGAAGCGCTGAAGCGTCTGCGTGAAATTATGGAGAAACAGGGCCTCAACGCAACGACTCTGTTCGGCGAAGCCTGAAGCTGCCAGGGCTGATGCTTCTGATGCTGCTGTAAGAAGAATCCTGCCAACAAAAAAGCTGCCTGATGGCAGCCTTTTTTGTGTCCGGCGGTTAATCATGCCGGTTTGTCGCAGCGATACGATGGGCCTCAGCGCTCCAGATACTGGAGTTTATCAGCAACACCATCCCACTCTGCGGCGTCGGGCAGCGGGTCTTTCTGTTCTGTGATGTTGTTGTCGACCCATTCTTCTGCCAGCTCGGCGTTGAGCTCAATATACTGTTCCTGACCTGCGGGCACTTCATCTTCAGAAAAAATAGCCTGTGCCGGGCATTCCGGCTCACACAGAGCGCAGTCGATGCACTCATCAGGGTGGATAACCAGAAAGTTAGGGCCTTCATAGAAACAATCAACCGGGCAGACTTCTACGCAGTCGGTGTACTTACATTTCACACAGTTATCGGTAACGACAAACGCCATCCGGTGATCTCCTGTTTTTTAAACTCATCAAGGTTGTGCGTGTTTGCTGCGGGCCTTTTTAAAGGCCCGTCCGCACAGTGTTTATTGCCGGTATTTTAGGTAGCGCAAGCCTGAGCGGCAAGGTCAGACATCAGACTGTTCCGTTATAGCATTATTTAAAGCAGTTATTTCAAACATGCTTTTTATTACCTTAAGCCGTCTGAGCGGGTGGTTAAACCAGCTTTTTAAGTTCATACATGAGTTCCAGTGCCTGACGCGGCGTCAGGTCATCCGGATTAATCCCCGTCAGCTTCTCTTCCGCGGCTGACGGTGCCGAGGCAAACAGGTCATTCTGCCAGGGCTGTTCTTCTGCCGCTTTCAGGCCCGCCACGGGCTCAGGTGCCGGCATGGAGGGCGCGGCAGTATTCTGTACGGGCGGCTGATTATGGCCGTTTGTTCTTTCCAGATACGTCAGTTGTGTACGGGCAGCGTGAATCACACTGTCGGGCACGCCGGCCAGCTGCGCCACCTGCAGACCATAACTCTGACTGGCCGGGCCGTTCTCTACGGCGTGCAGAAAGATAATGCGCTCATCATGTTCTGTGGCTTTCAGGTGAACATTGACCACGTTGTGCTGCTGTTCCGGCAGGGCCGTCATTTCGAAATAGTGGGTCGCGAACAGGGTAAAAGCGCCGGTATGTTCGGCCAGATGTGCGGCGCTGGCCCAGGCCAGGGACAGGCCGTCGAAAGTGGAGGTTCCGCGGCCGACTTCGTCCATCAGCACCAGGCTCTGCTCCGTGGCGTTATGCAGGATATTGGCGGTTTCCGTCATTTCCACCATAAAGGTCGAGCGCCCGCCGGCGACATCGTCGGAGGACCCCATGCGGGTGAAAATACGGTCTACCGGGCCCAGCGTGCAGGCGTCAGCCGGTACGTAACTGCCAATGTAGGCAAGCAGGGAAATCAGAGCCACCTGGCGCATGTAGGTCGATTTACCGCCCATGTTGGGGCCGGTAATAATCTGCATGGTCTGATCGCTGTCCAGATAAGTATCGTTGGCGACGAACGGATCAGTAATCAGGGCTTCAATCACCGGGTGACGGCCCTGTCTGATATCCAGCACGCGTTCTTCCGTCAGTGTGGGCTGCACGAAACGCAGGCTTTCAGCACGTTCAGCGAGGTTGGATAACACATCGGTTTCCGCCAGTGCGGCAGCACATATCTGCAGTGGCACCAGGTCTTCAGCCAGTTCACTGATGAGTTCATCGTAAAGCCCTTTCTCGCGGCTCAGGGCACGGCTTTTGGCGCTCAGTGCTTTGTCTTCAAACTCTTTCAGTTCCGGCGTGATAAAACGTTCGGCATTTTTTAATGTCTGGCGCCGGATGTATTCGGTGGGCGCAGAGTCGGACTGGGCTTTGGAAATTTCGATGTAATAACCATGTACCCGGTTGTAACCCACTTTCAGTGTGGATATGCCGGTGCGTTCTTTTTCCTGCTCTTCCAGTTTAACGAGATAGTCGCCGGCGTTTTCGCTCAGAGATCTGAGTTCGTCGAGTTCGCTGTCATAGCCTTCCGCAATCACACCGCCATCACGGATAACCACTGGCGGGTTTTCAATAATGGCTTTATTCAAACGTTCAACCCAGTGGGGAAATTCTGTGGCACGCTGCAGCAGATTGCCGGCTAACGGGCTGTCCAGGCTTTCCAGCAAACGGCGCACATCCGGCACAATAGCCAGAGAATCACGCAGCCGTGCAAGGTCGCGCGGGCGGGCAGACCCCAGTGCCACGCGTGACAGAATACGTTCAATGTCGCCGACCTGTTTCAGCGCACTGTGCAGTTCATCGGTGGTGTAGGTCTGGATCAGCTGGGCAATAAACGCCTGGCGCTGCTGCAGAATATTACGGTCCCGCAGCGGGCGGTTAAGCCAGCGTTTCAGTAAACGGCTGCCCATGGCCGTTGCGGTTTTATCCATCATCCAGGCCAGGGTTTTATCATCGTCGCCTTTTTGGTTGATATCGATTTCCAGATTACGGCGGCTGGCCGGGTCGATAATAATGGCATCATCCGGCTGTTCGACCTGCAGTGAACGGATATGCGGCAGGCTGTTGCGCTGGGTTTCCTGCGCATAGTGGAGCAGGGCGCCGGCGGCGCGGATGGCCACCGTCAGATGTTCGCAGCCAAAGCCACGCAGATCGCGGGTTTTCAGCTGTGTGGTCAGCAGGCGAAAGGCGGTATCAGATTCAAAATGCCAGGGCGCCTGCTGCCTGGCACCGAGGCGTGACGATAAATCGCCCGGGGCCAGCTGGTCTTCGTTTAATAACAGCTCTGCCGGCCGCAGGCGTTCAATTTCAGCCAACAGGGATTCTTCGCCATCGACTTCAAATACGGAAAAGCGCCCGGAGCTGATTTCCAGCACTGCTAACCCATGGCGCTGGTTGTCTGAACATAAAGCCACCAACAGGTTGTCAGAACGTTCATCCAGAAAGGCTTCGTCGGTCAGTGTGCCCGGGGTAATGACCCGCACCACTTTACGCTCCACCGGCCCTTTGGTGGTGGCCGGATCACCGATCTGCTCAGCGATGGCGACCGAAACGCCCTGTTTTACCAGGCGGGCAATGTAATTATCCGCGGCGTGATAGGGGATACCGGCCATGGGGATCGGCTGTCCGCCACTCTGACCGCGGGCCGTCAGGGTAATATCCAGCAGCTGAGCTGAGCGTTTGGCATCATCATAGAAGAGTTCGTAGAAATCCCCCATGCGGTAAAACAGCAGTGTGTCCGGGAAATCTGCCTTGATACGCAGGTACTGCTGCATCATCGGAGTATGTTTGCTGGTCGCGCTTTTATCTGCCATGAAATATTACTGAGCCTGAATACTGCTGTGACTGAAATGTTCGCCGGGTTTGTGTAACGCAGCGATTTTTAAAGCCGCTCAGGGTAGCAAATACTCTGTTAAAGGTCAGCTGACCCTGGCGTGCCCGCCCCCGGCTCAGTATGGATACTGGTTCAGATAATTACCGGACGGTGAGTAGTCACACACGGCATAGGTCATGTAAGGCGTGCTGCCCCCGGTCTGGCATTGGGCGATGGCGCAGCCGACATGCGTGGTGCTGCGCCAGATCAGTTGCGTGTAGTGGCCGACGTCCTGATAACTGACCGTCGTACCCAGCGGCTCATAGACAAAGTCTTCCATTTCACTTTGCCAGAGTGCGGTGAACTGTGCCGGTGAATAGACCTGTTGCGCCGGCGGCTGTGATGAGTAGTAAGCAGCAATATTCTCGCCGACCGAAGCGTCGCCGCCCAGCGCCTGATACTGATCCCCGCGCTGACCATTGTGCGCGTATTGGCACTGATCAGCATAGGACTGTGCAACCTGTGCCAGACGGCTGTCCCATTGCAGATCGGCTATGCCGTCGTCGGGTTTCGGACTGTTGGTCAGTGTGCCGGCGTTGAGCTGCCGGCGTACCTGGTTGTGCGCGTTCAGCCACTGGTCGCACAGGTCAGTACCACTGCCGTCACAGGAGGCTGTGGGTTGTGGTTCTGCGGCGCCATTGTCTGGTCCCTGAGAATGGCCGGATGACGATCCTGCGCAGGCACTCAACCCCAGTGTTAATAACAGCAGTGGCGGGCACAGAGTGCTGCTGGCGGCTGGCGTGAATTTCAGCATAAGCAATATCCGGACGGGTCAGAAAACAGGAAGCCGAAGAATCTGGTTCGGCCGGCTATTGGTCAAGCAGCAACGGGCAAAACTGCTGACTGTTTAGCATGTTTTGTCGGTTCAAAGGAGATGTTGGCGCTACCGGGTCGTGGTAATCTCCTCTCTGTTTAATTCAGCAGGATGACTCTATCAGGATCACACCATGCAAGATGACAGAATCGCTTCGTTATCCGCGCTGGCAGAAATACTGCTAAGCCGTAATATGAAAATCGTCACGGCAGAATCCTGTACCGGGGGCGGTATTGCCAGTGCTATCACCGACCTTCCGGGCAGTTCCGGGTGGTTTGAATGTGGCTTTGTCACCTATTCCAATGAAGCCAAAATCCGTTATCTGGATGTTGCGCCCACCACGATTGAACAGTCCGGTGCGGTCAGCGAGCAGACGGTGCGGGCCATGGTATCCGGTGCGGTGAATAACAGCCTCGGTGATATCGCCGTCGCCGTCAGCGGTGTTGCCGGCCCCGGAGGGGGCAGCGTGGACAAACCGGTTGGCACCGTGTGGTTTGCCTGGGGCAATGCGGAGCATCAGATAACAGAGTGCTGTCACTTCGACGGTGACCGTCATGCCGTGCGGGAGCAGGCCATTGATCAGGGAATCCGCGGATTATGCCGCTGGTTATCCTGCTGATTTACCCTGATTATTTATCCAGTAGTGTATTTTTTCTGCTCCTGCCGCAAACAGGGGTTGGCGACACAAATAAGCTGTGCTTAAATACTGGTTAAATTTACAGTGATTATCCTGTACATTCTCAATCAATGAATGCAGGCCAACCAACAAAGAGGCAGCACAGCGATGGACGCTAACAAACAAAAAGCACTTGATGCGGCACTGGGCCAGATTGAACGCCAGTTTGGTAAAGGCGCCATTATGAAAATGGGCGAGCAGCCACGTGAAGCGATTCCGGCTGTATCGACCGGTTCTCTGGGGCTGGATATTGCACTGGGTATTGGTGGTCTGCCGGTTGGCCGTATTGTTGAAATTTATGGGCCGGAAAGTTCAGGTAAAACCACACTCTGTCTGTCGGCCATGGCGCAGGCTCAGAAGATGGGAAAAACCGTGGCCATCATTGATGCCGAACATGCGCTGGACCCTCTGTATGCAGAAAAGCTGGGTATTGATCTGGACAGTCTGCTGGTCTCGCAGCCGGATACCGGTGAGCAGGCGCTGGAAATCTGTGACAGCCTGGTGCGTTCCAATGCGGTTGACGTGATTGTGGTTGACTCGGTTGCTGCCCTGACCCCAAAAGCAGAAATTGAAGGCGAAATGGGTGACAGTCACGTGGGTCTGCAGGCGCGTCTGATGTCTCAGGCACTGCGTAAAATTACCGGTAATGTTAAAGCGGCCAATTGTCTGGTGATCTTCATTAACCAGATCCGGATGAAAATCGGGGTTATGTTTGGCAGCCCGGAAACCACGACCGGTGGTAATGCACTGAAGTTCTACTCTTCCGTCCGTCTGGATATCCGTCGTATCGGTTCTGTGAAACAGGGCGATGAAGTAGTGGGTAATGAAACCCGCGTGAAAGTGGTTAAGAACAAAGTGTCGCCGCCGTTCAAACAGGCGGAGTTCCAGATTATGTACGGCCAGGGCATTTACCATATGGGTGAGGTCATTGATCTGGGTGTGAAATGCAATCTGGTGGATAAATCCGGCGCATGGTACAGCTACAAAGGCGATAAAATCGGCCAGGGTAAAGCCAATGCTTCTGCTTACCTGGAAGAACACCCGGAGATGGCAGCCGAAATTGAAGCGGCTATCCGTGCTCAGCTGCTGACGGTTGCGGAATCGCCTGAAGACGCTGAAACTGAAGCAAATGAAGAAACCGAAGCCTGATCCGTTAACCTTCTCTGAACTCCGGTGTGCAGCAGTCGATCTGCTGTCACGCCGGGATCATTCCCGCCTTGAACTGCAGCGCAAGCTGCGCCCTAAAGCTGCTTCGGCTGAAGATCTCGAAACCCTGCTGGACGAACTGGCTGAACGGCGCTGGCAATCAGATGAGCGCTTTGCCGAAGCTTATGTGAACAGCCGTTCGCAGCGTGGACAGGGCCCGCTACGCATGAAGCACGAACTGCGGAATAAGGGTGTCGCCGACACCGAGATTTCTGCGGCGATGGAAGAATCCGATTCTGATTGGTACCAAAGTGCTATTAATGTGGCGGAAAAGAAATTCGGCCAGACTCCGGATTTATCGGATTTAAAACTGAAGGCCCGGGTGTATAGTTTTCTGGCTTACCGGGGTTTTACCGGTGACCAGATCAGTTATGTATTGGACCGTTTGGGTTCGTTTTCCGCTGATGACTGATCTTTCCTGACTATTCAGGCTTTTAGGGTCAGTCATCCCCCCTGTCGCCTCAGTCTATTGACACAATACACTGTGGTAACCATGATCCTTCGTTAATTGTATTAAAAGAACGAGTGTTAATCCGGCGGAGTTCGGAAGAATAGGATTTTATGACGTTGGGGAGGGATATGGGCCCAACTGTACAGGTCGATATAGTACTGGTGCAGCATTTACTCAATTTTTGGGACAGCCAGGGGGCGGATATAGCGCCGGTCCTGATGTTATTGGGTATTTCTGGTTCCGGTCCGCTGCCCCCCTGGGTAGCGGCCGATAAATTACGCGAAGCTCAGAACCGGGTTGAACAGGAGTTTGCGGGTACGCTGTTAGCCGCGCGCTCAGGCCGATATCTGGCTGAGCGGGATTTACCCATGGCGCGGCTGATGCGGCAGGCCGAAAATCTTGCTCAGGGGATTCCCGCGGCTCTGCGTTTTTCTCATCGTTCCATCGGGCTGGCACGGGTCTACATTGATTCTGCGGATGATTGCGTACTCCTGCGTGCGGGCACTGCCGATGGCGGTTGCCTGACGTCGTCGGAATGCCAGCAGGCGATGTCGGCGATGGCGCTGTTGTGTCGTGATGCGCTGGGTAACAGTTACCGGCAAGGTGATATCTGTGTGCGGTTTTCCTGCTCGGATGGTAAACACGACGCTCTGACCCGGCTGCTTGAGGTACCCGTCACCGCCGGGGAACGGTGTCAGGTAGAAATCAGTTCCGACGCCTGGGTCCGGATTAATCCCAATCATCACACGCACAGCTTTACCAACACCCTCAGAGAACTGGAATTAAAAGAAAAAAAGCTGAACGAGCACCTGACGCTGTACACTGAATTGCGTGAAATCATCGAAAAATGCCTGCTGCGGCGGCATGTGTCTCAGGAAGATGTGGCTGGTCAGCTGGGGATCAGTGTGCGTAATCTGCAGCGCCGGTTAAAAGCGCTGGGAACAACCTATCAGATTCTGCTGGATGAAAGCCGTCAGGTACTGGCCATGAAACTGATTCAGGATCACGCCATTCCCCTGTATGAAATTGCTTATATGGTTGGCTACGCGGAACCCAGCGCCTTTTATAAAGCGTTCAAACGCTGGACCGGTGCCACGCCGGGTGATTACCGCACGCATATCACTGCCAGCGTCTGACGGCGGATAATGTCCGCCATCAGACGGTCTGTGAGGTGTCAGTGCAGTTTCAGTCTTGGCCGGATCACTTTGTTGATATGGCCCACCAGACTCAGCAGTATGGTATGCCAGTAGCCATGCAGGGCAATCTGGTGCAAACGGTAGAGGGATACGTACACCAGCCGTGCCAGGCGCCCCTCGATCATCATGGATCCTTTGGTGAGGTTCCCCATCAGACTGCCAACTGTGCTGTAGCGGCTGAGCGAGACCAGAGATCCCTTGTCGCGATAAACAAATTCCGGCATTGGCTGACCTTTGTGGCGCGCCCGCAGAGCTTTCAGTAAATGCGATGCCTGCTGATGGGCGGCCTGGGCCCGTGGTGGTACAGGTTTACCGTCTTTGCCCATCACTGAACAGCAGTCACCGAGGGCAAAAATACTTTCATCTTCAGTCTGCAGGCTGGCGTTAACGACCAGCTGATTGGCGCGGTTGGTTTCCAGACCCAGTTCAGACATAAATTCCGGTGCTTTAACCCCGGCAGCCCAGACTCTGAGTTGCGCCGGAATCATACGGCCGTCTTTGGTATTGAAACCATCTTCCGTGACTTCTGTGATCATGGTTTCGGTCTGCACACTGACACCGAGTTTTTCCAGCTCCCGCGTGGCCGCCTGAGAAATGCGTTCCGGCAGCGCCGGCAGAATGCGGGGGCCGGCTTCTATCAGGCTGACTTTAAGATTATCCGGGGTGAGTTTTTTCAGTCCGTAACGCACCAGCAGTTCGGCGGTGTTGTACAGCTCAGCAGACAGTTCAACACCCGTGGCACCGGCCCCCACGATGGCGATATTCAGCGCCCGTGGCCCTTCTTCCGGGTTGGCATTGGCGCGCAGAAATTCGTTCAGCAGGGTGTGGTGGAAACGCTCGGCCTGGTGACGTCCGTCCAGGAAGAAGCAGTTATCGGCTGCGCCTTTGGTGCCGAAATCGTTGGTTACGCTGCCGATGGCCAGCACCAGTGTGTCGTAGGCAATACGGCGTTCCGGCACAATCACTTCGCCTTCATCATCATGAATCGGCGACAGAATCACTTCTTTGTTGTCCCGGTCCAGGCCACACATGCGTCCGAGCTTAAAACTGAAGCCGTGCATTTTGCCGTGGGCCAGATAATTCAGTTCATCGATGCCGGAATCCAGGGCGCCGGTGGCGACTTCATGCAGAAGTGGCTTCCAAAGATGAGTCTGGTTGGCATCGATCAGCTCGATATGGGCTTTGCCGCGCTTACCCAGCAAGCGGCCCAGGCCGGTCGCCAGCTCAAGCCCGCCGGCGCCGCCGCCAACAATCAGGATACGTTCCATAAGAACTCCAGAGTAAAAAGTCTGATAGGATTATAAGGGTTTATCGGTCATTTGTGGCCGTGTCTGTTCATAAAAGTGCAATATTCAGCGATGTGATTCGTGGTTTCTTATAGCTGATAAGTTAATCAGTCGCGCTATAGCCACTGGGAGAGCCGGCTGCGCAGGCCACCTGCGCGAGCCTTCCGTATTGGCCTGTGTATCTGCCGGCCTGGCCGGTTGTCGGTGCAGCGCCCTGACCTTGGGCGCCTGATGTTCACCATCAGAGTCAGTCTGTCGGTGTTAAGTTGCAGTCTGACTGTGACTGATGTGTTCCATGATGCGAACGGCGACTTCCCGGGGTTTGTCGTGGGCCAGCCAATGACTGCCGTCCGGATACGTGATCAGCTCACCGTGGGTAAGATAGTCCAGACTTTTCCGTGCCATCGGCAAAGACAGAGCAATGTCCTGCTCGCCCCAGAGAATCCGTGTGGGAACGGCTATCTCTGGTTGGTCCGGCTGCCGCTGGTGGCGCAGCATGGCGCGGTAATAATTAACCATGGCTTTGATGGTGCCGGGCTGACGCCAGCTGTGGCTGAGAAAGTCGAAGTCTTCATCCTGATAGGCAGCGCTGGACGACGTTGATCTCAGCATGTGCCGCAATATGGCAAAGTTATTCAGCCGCAGCAGCCACTCGGGCAGCCAGGGCAACTGAAAGAAGAAAATGTACCAGCTTTTCAGCAGTTGTCGCGGACTGGAACGCAGGGTTTCGAGAAAAGCCTGTGGGTGGGGGACGTTCACAATCGCCAGACTTATCAATGCCTGCGGATAATGAATGGCATACCACCAGGCCACGGCAGCGCCCCAGTCGTGGCCGGCAAGATGACACTGTTGGCGGCCGCTATGGCGGCGGATAGCGTCGATATCCGTGATCAGTTCATCAAGATGATAACGGCGATAGCCGCGGGGTTTGGAGGATTCACCATAGCCACGCATATCGGGCACCAGTACACGGTAACCCGCTGCCGCAAGCGGCTGGATCTGATGGCGCCAGGTGGCCCAGCATTCCGGAAACCCATGCAGCAGTATGATGACCTCGCCGTCTTCCGGGCCGGCGGCCCGGATATCCAGAGTGATATCGCCGTTGCTGACGCGGATACGTTCCATCGTGTTCTCCTGTTTTTATTATTGTTGTAGGTGGGTTGTGCACAGAGTCTGTTCAGACCCCGTTCAGTCGGTTGGCCAGAACCACAGGCCGGTGGCATGGCTGGCCCCGGCGATGAGGGTAATGGTGGCAATAATCAGTAAAAGGCGTCGGATGCTGGTGGGCCAGGTTGCCCACTTCATGTGCCAGTGCAGCCGGGTCGGGTGGCCGAAAGGGCCTATGGCAAAATGAATCATGACAATCACCATGGCAGGAATCATGGCGGCGATTACCCAGGGGTTAATCATGGGAAGGGTCCGTTTAGTCATCGGTTGAATGGCTGTCCGGCGCGGGCAGTTGTTCTCTGCATTGGCGTTGATTCAGGGCTTCTTCGGCACTGAATACCTGTTGTTGCAGGCAGGCCTGGCGCAGTTGCTGCTGTGTTTGCCGGTATTTTTCAGCGTCGATCATACCCAGCGCTCTGGCGTATTCAAAATAAATGACCGGCAAGCGGGGTTCGTTGGCCAGTGCCTGGTCAAAAGCGGCGATGGCTTTACTGGTGCTGGAACCATAGGTCAGGCGTCCCAGAAAGCCGCCGACCCGTGCTACCACACCGGCGTGAATACCGCCCAGCATCGCCGGATACAGAGGGTTGCCTGGATTTTCTTCCATTAATGACTGCAGCGTATCGCGGGTATCACCCAGGTAGCCACTGGCGGATGCTTCTGAAGTGGGCAGCAGCTCGAGAATCCGGGCACGGGCATAGGCGAGACCAAAACGGGCAAAGGCATCATCAGCGGCCAGTGGCAGCAGTTGCTCTGAAAGCGCTGCCGCTTCACGCAGCAGGCGCAGTTTTTCTTCCGGTTCGCTGACAATCAGGGTGGCATACATCATCTGTGCATACAGGCCGGGGATGGCGCCGACAGGGCCAAGTGATAATCCCAGCTGCCGGGCCTGTTTAAACCGGCCTTCGTAGTGCAGGCGCCAGACCTGCTGAACTGCCTGGGCGAGAGGCTCAAAATTATGGTCGTTGACGGCCTTTAAGGCATCCGCTGCGTCCGCCGCGGCGGCCAGTTCGCGGGTACGGCTCAGCACCGCCGGATAACGCCGGAAATAATCCTGCAGGTAGTCTGCCGTGGGGAAAGGGCGGGCGGGCCCCATCATCAGCTGTGGCCAGAATTGCGCCAGCCGCTCGCCCTGATAGTCAAACTGCGGGAGGCCGGAAGGGTAGGGGGTCCATGTTTCTGCCTGAATGCCAGCTGCAGCCACGAGAAACACTAATACGCTCAGAGGGGAAAAACGCACTCAACACTCCGTCATCTGGCCATCATCGGGTCCGGAGCGCTGAGTATACCCGAGGAGTCCGGTGCAACAGGGTGCTATCCGGCCACTCTCAGGTCTGATATCGTGAGGTTATACCGTGCCTCAGAATCAGGCTTTTTCGCGGTAAAAAGCGCAGCCTGGTTTGGCGCCCATGGCTTTCAGTATCATGGCCAGAGGGCAAAAACCGGTGAATGAGGCCTGAAACATATTGGCACCGACGAAAGCAGTCAGCCACAGCCAGTAGACACTGTGCAACTGAGACAGAGCCAGCGAAGCCAGAATAACGGTTCCGGCAAATGTCATCACAATGCGATCGATATTCATAACATCACCTTTCTCTAAATTAGAATATGCTTATATAGTTATCTTATATTGGCCTGTCGTCAAGAGATTTTTTGTATCAGCAGCCAAAAGGTTGATTATTAACCCCTCAGCGGGACTCGGACTCAGGCGCGCAAAACGCTATACTCCCCCGCTTTCCATTAAAGATAACCGCTTCCGGATACCCGCAGCCGTATGAAAAGCTCAGACATTCGCAAGGCATTCCTTGATTACTTCGCTTCCAAAGGGCATGAAGTGGTGGCTTCCAGCCCCCTGATTCCCGGCAACGACCCGACTCTGCTGTTCACCAACGCCGGCATGGTGCAGTTTAAGGATTTATTCCTTGGGCTGGAAAAGCGCAGCTACACCCGCGCCTGTTCATCACAGCGCTGTGTGCGCGCCGGTGGTAAGCACAATGATCTGGAAAATGTCGGTTACACCGCCCGCCACCATACCTTCTTTGAAATGCTGGGGAATTTCAGCTTCGGTGATTATTTTAAAGAAGACGCGATTAAATTTGCCTGGGAGTTTCTGACTTCTGAGCAGTGGCTGCACCTGCCGGTGGAAAAGCTCATGGTGACTGTGTACGCCGAAGACGAAGAAGCCTACGACATCTGGCACAAGCAGATTGGTGTCCCGGCGGAAAAAATTGTCCGCATCGGTGACAACAAAGGCGCCCGCTATGCCTCAGACAACTTCTGGCAAATGGGCGATACCGGCCCCTGCGGTCCCTGCACTGAAATTTTCTACGACCATGGCGAGCACATCTGGGGCGGTCCTCCGGGATCACCGGAAGAAGACGGCGACCGTTTTATCGAAATCTGGAACAACGTTTTCATGCAGTTCGAGCGCAAAGAAAACGGCGACATGATTCCGCTGCCCAAACCATCGGTGGACACTGGTATGGGGCTGGAGCGTATCTCGGCAATCAAACAGGGTGTGCACAGTAACTACGAAATCGATCTGTTCCAGGCGCTGCTGAAAGCCGCCGGTGAACTGACCGGTTGTGCGGATACCGAAAACAAATCACTGCGCGTGATTGCTGACCACATCCGTTCTACCAGCTTCCTGATTGTTGACGGCGTGCTGCCATCCAACGAAGGCCGTGGCTATGTGTTACGTCGTATTATCCGCCGTGCGGTCCGTCATGGTCATATGCTGGGAGCGCCGGCGGGTTTCTTCCACAAGCTGGTACCGGCACTGTGTGACGAAATGGGCAATGCTTACCCGGAACTGATCAATCTGAAAGATCATGTGATGAAAGTGCTGCGTCTGGAAGAAGAGCAGTTTGCCAAGACGCTGGACAAAGGCATGAGCATTCTTAATGAAGCCATCGCTGAAATGGACGGTGATACCATTTCGGGCGAAACCGCCTTCAGGCTGTACGATACTTTCGGTTTTCCGTTCGACCTCACGGCCGACGTTGCCCGCGAACGTGATCTTAAAGTCGATGAAGCTGGCTTTGACGCAGCGATGGAAAAACAACGTGAGATGGCCCGTTCCGCCAGCCATTTTGATGGTGGTTATGGCAGTGGCCTGACGTTGGATGGGGAAACTCAGTTCCTGGGTTACGAGCAGCTGGAAAACACAGGTTCGGTCAAAGCCCTGTTCAGAAACGGTGAAGCCGTTGACCAGCTGAATGCCGGTGATGAAGCGATTCTGGTACTGGATGAAACGGCGTTCTATGCCGAAAGCGGTGGTCAGGCCGGCGATACCGGTTTCCTGAAAGCTGACGGTGTGGTGTTCCAGGTCAAAGATACCACCAAAGAATCCGGAAACCATCTGCACAAAGGTGTCCTGGTGGAAGGCAGTGTGAAAGTGGGCGATCAGCTGACCGCCACGGTTGATGCTGAGAAGCGTCAGGCCACGGCACTGCATCACTCGGCCACTCACCTCTTGCATGCTGCCCTGCGCCAGGTTCTGGGCGGACATGTGTCGCAGAAAGGCTCTCTGAATACCTATGACCGTCTGCGTTTTGACTTCTCCCATCTGGAAGCCGTCAGCGCCGAAGAGCTGAGTCAGATTGAGAACATCGTGAATGCTCAGATCCGTGCCAATACGCCGGTAACCACCCGCATTATGAACATCGATGATGCCCGTGAAACCGGTGCCGCTGCTCAGTTCGGTGAAAAGTACGGTGATCTCGTGCGGGTGCTCAGCATGGGGGTTGATGATTTCTCGGTGGAACTCTGTGGTGGTACACACGCGGCCCGTACCGGTGACCTCGGGCTGCTGAAAATTGCCTCGGAAAGCGGTATCGCCGCCGGTATCCGCCGTATTGAAGCGGTGGTAGGGCAGGCAGCACTGAACTTTATTGCCGGTGAAGAAGCCACGCTCAACAGCATTGCCCGTCAGCTCAAAGGCTCGACGGATAATGTGGGCGAAAAAGTGGAACAGCTGGTGGCCCGCAGCCGTCAGCTGGAGAAAGAGCTGGAAGCACTGAAAGGCAAGCTGGCCTCCAGTGCCGGTTCGGATCTCGCGGCTCAGGCCCGCGACGTCAGGGGTGTCAAAGTACTGGCCGCTAAACTGGATGGTGCTGATGTGCCGGCCTTGCGTAACACCATGGACCAGCTGAAAAACAAACTGGGTTCCGCACTCATCATGCTGGCCTCTGACAACGACGGCAAAGTGACTCTGCTGGCCGGTGTCACCAAAGATCTGACCGCTAAAGCCAAAGCCGGTGATGCGGTTAAAGCATGTGCCGCATACGTTGATGGCCGCGGTGGCGGTAAGCCGGAAATGGCTCAGGCCGGCGGTCAGAAACCGGAAGGTATTGGCGAAGCGCTGGCGGCGTTTGAACGCTGGGCAGAGGAAGTGCTCTGAGACAGAGCGTTCCATAACTGTTTGGTAATATAGAAAAACGGGCTGCGGCCCGTTTTTTCGTCCCCGGGAGTACACGCCTGTTGACCTGGGTGTACTCAAATAGCCGGCACGGCATCTTTCATGCGCTGAGCAATTGTTGTTTAATTAGCGCCCTTTTTTATTACAGTCAGTCCGGAACGCCATGGCGCTATACGTACAGAAATACGGCGGCACTTCTGTTGGTACAACAGAACGTATTGAAGCGGTCGCCGATAAAGTGAAGTCTTTCCATGATGCCGGCCATCAGGTCGTGGTTGCTGTGTCCGCTATGAGCGGTGAAACCAATCGTCTGATTGCGCTGGCGAAAGATATTTCTGAAACACCTGACCCGCGCGAAATGGACGTGCTGGTATCCACCGGTGAACAGGTCACCATCGCTTTGCTGTCCATGGCACTGCAGAAGCGAGGCGTGGATGCGCGCTCCTTTACCGGCTGGCAGGTGGGAATCAAGACCGATAATGCCTACATGAAGGCCCGTATCGAGGATATTGATACCACCTCCATGCGCAAACAGCTGGATGCCGGAGGCGTGGTGATCGTTGCCGGCTTCCAGGGGATTGATGATGACAACAACATCACCACGCTCGGTCGCGGCGGTTCCGATACCACCGGCGTAGCGCTGGCAGCGGCTCTGGGTGCGGATGAGTGTCAGATCTACACTGATGTCGACGGTGTCTATACCACTGACCCGCGTGTTGTTCCGGCGGCTAAACGCATGGAAAAAGTGACCTTTGAAGAAATGCTGGAAATGGCCAGCCTGGGTTCTAAAGTCCTGCAGATCCGCTCAGTCGAATTCGCCGGCAAATACAAAGTACCGCTGCGCGTGCTTTCTTCCTTTAAAGAAGGCAACGGCACCCTGATCACGATGGAGGAGAACAGCTCCGTGGAAAATCCCGTTATTTCAGGTATCGCGTTTAACCGCGACGAAGCAAAAGTGACCGTTAAAGGCGTACCGGATGTACCGGGGGTTGCCTCGCGTATTCTGGTACCGGTCAGTGATGCCAATATTGAAGTCGACATGATCGTGCAGAACGTATCGGCAGATGGCACCACGGATTTCACCTTTACGATCAATCGTAGTGAATACCAGAAAGCCCTGAAAATCCTTAAAGATGTGGCTGCTGAACTCAATGCCCGTGAAGTCACCGGAACTGATGATATCTGTAAGGTGTCAATGGTAGGGGTAGGGATGCGTTCGCACGCTGGTGTGGCCAGTAAAATGTTTAAAGTATTGGCTGACGAAAATATCAATATTCTCGCCATCACAACCTCAGAAATTAAAATTTCTGTTGTGATTGCAGAAAAGTATCTGGAACTGGCGGTGCGTGCACTGCACACAGCCTTCGGTCTGGATGCTGAGGCAACGGAAGAGTAACTTTCCTGCCTGCCGGAGAGCGCCAATGATTGGTCGCTCTCTAATAACTAAATGTTCTCAAATACCGTATTTAAATCTGACTTTTTTGGTCAATACTGAGGTATGGGACTGAGGACACCGGCGCAAGCCACCATAGCACCCTAGTAACGAACAGGAATGTCAGGAGAACTCCTATGCTTATTTTGACCCGTCGCGTAGGCGAAACATTGATGGTCGGTGACGACGTCACTGTGACCGTCTTAGGCGTTAAAGGAAACCAGGTACGGATTGGCGTCAACGCCCCGAAAGAAGTTGCGGTACACCGTGAAGAAATTTATCAGCGCATTCAGGGCGAGAAAAACGGTGGTGGCGCTTCCGAGCCCAACGGCAACTACTGATACGTCCCGGTAACCTGCCTCTGAGTATTCCTTCTCGGAGGTAAGGCCTTAATTTTTATAAAATTTTCCCTTTGAATTTTGTAAGAACGTGGTATTATGCGCGCCGTGTTCCGGAGAGATGGCCGAGTGGCTGAAGGCGCGCCCCTGCTAAGGGCGTATAGGTTTACCCCTATCGAGGGTTCGAATCCCTCTCTCTCCGCCACACTTTCTGCTCTCAGCAGATGTGTATTACAGGTAGTTGACAGTCCCCGGACGAACCCTATAATACGCGCCCCACGACGATGCGCGCTCGTAGCTCAGCTGGATAGAGTACCTGGCTACGAACCAGGCGGTCGGAGGTTCGAATCCTCCCGAGCGCGCCATTCTTTCCCTCAAGATTGAATGTCTTTCGTTACCCGGACGGGGCAAATTGTTAGTGTCTGATGCGCGCTCGTAGCTCAGCTGGATAGAGTACCTGGCTACGAACCAGGCGGTCGGAGGTTCGAATCCTCCCGAGCGCGCCATTTCTCAGAAACGCCCCCGAAGTCTTCAATTTCGGATTTTCCAGAAACGTTTTTCGAAGCCGCTGTAGCGCGCTTGGTCGGATGAGAACCTCCCGGTTCGACTCGGAGTGAGCCTGCGAACGCAGAGCGCGTAGGCCGAAGGCCAGGTCGCTTGCGACCGGTAGCACATCCTCCCGCCACTTCTCAGAAACGCCCCCGAAGCCTTCAATGCCTGATTTTCCAGAAACGTTTTTTGAAGCCGCTGTAACGCGCTTGGTCGGATGAGAACCTCCTCAGGTTCGACAAATTGCCGGGAACAATTTGGTCCACCGAAGGTGCCCGCAGGGGCGAAGGCAGGACGCCGGAGAGACACCAGTAGCGAGCTTGCGAGCGGAAAGAACGTCGGAGCCTGCGACGACGGCCCGAAGGGCGCTAGTCATCCTCCCGGGCGCGCCATTTCTCAGAAACGCCTCCGAAGCCTTCAATTCCTGATTTTCCAGAAACATCCCGGAGTCTTTACTCCTGAATATATCGGAAACGTTTTCGACCTTGTCTGGCGGGAGGCGATGAAGACGCCGTGAAAGTCTTTGAAAGTCTTAAGGGCGCTACCGGAGTCAGTGTCAGAACGCTGTTCGTCAGGTTGTGAGCGCAAACATCTCTGTTGACTGAGTTAACCCTCATCCTGAGCCAGCAGATACTGTTCCAGCAGATCAAACTGTTGCGGGGTAAAACAACGGATTCCGTGCTGTTCCAGCAGGGCGGCGGTAACCCCCTGTCCCGGCGTTATTTGGCCGCTGAAGCTGCCATCGTAAATACCGTCAGCCCCACACGAGGGGGAGCGTGCGGCCAGCAGAGCGGCGACAGCCCCTTGCTGCAGAGCTGTCTGCAGGGTTTTCTGCGCGCCAGTGACAAAAGGCCGGGTAACATCGTCGCCACTGGCGGTACGTATCACCCCGTTTCCGGATAACACAGCGGCACCGCTGGCGGCGATGATTTCTGCCGCAGGTCGTGGCACCGGCAAGCCCCCGGCCAGTTCCGGGCAGACCTCAACCAGCCGGTTCTGCTGCCGCCATTGCCGGAGCTGCTGTTGGATATGCCTGACTTTACTGGCGTTTGCCTGACCGTCGTAGCGCACGGCCTGTCCGGCCAGACAGGCACTGATAAGAATCTTCATGAATCTGCCTCATTGTGATGGCGGACAGAATGACGCATTGCGGCTGCTGATCGCAAACCGGCTTTAATAAGTATTTTCACAATGGATTTCTTTTGCTCCACTGAATAGTGACCATCAGCCGCTGACTAAGACTACGCTCTGTGGCATGTCAGACCGGGTGACCGGTGCAATACGGGAGTGTTTATGAGCAGTTTAATCCGTGACCTGCAGCGCGCGTTTGTGCTGACCCTGGCTGTGGCCGCCAGCAGTACCTTGTCAGCAGCAACGGAGCGCAATGACAGCAGTGTATTCCGGGCAAAGGCGGTGGCGATTGAATATCCGCCGTTTCTGTCGCCCGATCTGCCGGGATTCGGCCGCTCTTTTGTGGTTCTTCAGCAGCTGTTACAGCAACACTGCTGCTGGCAGTTCGATCCGGTGTTTCTGCCACCCCCGAGACTGCTGAAGTATACCCGTCATAACGATGACTGGTTATTCAGCTTTATGCCGGTGCCGGCGGGCCGGACGGATGTGATGTCGATGAGCTTGCAATCAGGCTATATCAAAAGTGGTTTTTTCCGCCTGCGTAAAGACAGCCCTTTTATATGGCAGGACCTGGAACGCTTCAGCGGGAAGCGCGTGGTCTTAATGCGCGCTCTGACGGAAAGTAATACTGAAAAAAGACTGGTGTCTGCCGGTATGACGGTTATGACGGTGAATCATGTGCGCCAGGGACTGCATATGTTGGCCACAGGCCGGGCAGACTTCGTTCAGGCGTTAGAGGAAACCGGCTATTATTTTGCTGCTGAGGAAGGTCTGGATGCGGAGGCGCTGCAATTTACCGATCCGCCGGCGGCGGTCTACCCGTTAACGCTTTATATCAACAGGCGTCATCCACTGGCTGAATCCTTTATCCGGGCGCTACAGGCCGGACTGCAAGACACCCCCTGATCAGTATTGCTTCTGCGCCAGAAAGTGCACATAGCGGCCGAGGCGGCGGTAAGGTTCCTGCAGACCAAATTCCAGGTCGGCGGCATTGACCTTTTCCTGGCTGATACGCTCGCGGATCTTCTGGTGCATGTGGTCATGAACACAGCGGATACCACGCCAGCGCTGTACCTTAAAACCAAGTGTCTGCAGCGCGCTTTCAATACGATCCGGGTCGAGTGGATGCTGAGGCGAATTTCCCTCTTCACGCAGGCGCTGATTGGCCGATAACGGCGCGTGGGTGCGGCCATTCATGACCTGCCGCCATTGATGGCCGTGCAGGTTATAAAACATCAGCGACAACCAGCCGCCGGGTTTTACTTTATCGCTCAGCAGGGGCAGGGCAGCAAAAGGGTCTTCCAGCCATTCCAGAACGGCGTGATTAAGCACGATGTCGAATTCGCCGGGGAAGTCATTATTCACGTCCTGTAGTGAACATTGCCGGCTGTTTAACGGCAGGTTTCCGGCGGCAAACTGATCCTGTGCCAGTGCCAGCATTTCTGCCGAAATATCGCACAGACTGATCTGTGCTCCCTGACCTGCCAGCTGCAGGCTGAACTGTCCCTGGCCACCACCGATATCCAGAACCTCTGCTTCGTTCAGAGGGATATTCAGGTCGGCGAAATCCTGCTCCAGCGCCAGTAAACGCAGCTGGCCTTTGGGCGTTGCGTAAATGGTGCGGGCAAAGCGTTTCGCTATATCGTCGAAATTGCGGTCTGAGCGACTGCCGTTGGCGGAATCGGTCGGCGTGGACATAAATGAATTTCTGCTGAGGTTTGCCGGCATTTTAATGCACCAGCGGATAAACACCAGAAAGCCATAAACAAAAAAAAGGCCGGAGCCCCTGGCATGGTGGGACTCCGGCAAGCGGGAAGATGGAGAGAGACTATCTTCTTCAGTTTGAGACAATCAGACGATCCATGCGTTCCAGATCGTTCAGCACACGCCAGTCGCCACCGCCTTCGGTGACTCTGTGTTGCCAGTTGTCGAGTCGGTTGAGGTAGTCTCGCGGGTCGATGTTATCACTGCGTAACTTAGTGACATTGAGAGCAACCACGTGAATGTTATCCATGCTAATTGGAAAGTCTCGGGTGTAATCATCGGGCAAATCCTCTTCTAAATCTGAAAATATAAAGACGTACTTTTCACCGGCGCCGGTCTCGTTAAGGTATTCCGTGGCCTGCAACATACCGCCGGTGATATCGGTATTGGCGCTGCCGTGTTTCAGGTTGTTGGCGAACTCGTCGATCGCCTGTTTAAAGCTGCGCTTCTGATCATTGGCGGTGCTGGGGCGCATATCGAAGGTGGTTTTGGCGAGGATGTCTTTCTCGCTGAATGAACCACTGTCGATACGTGCCACGGCGATCGAATCACCACTGTTCAGGTTGGCCAGCAGGTAATTGATAATGGCCTGGGCCTTGTGCAGCTCCTGGGTGTAAGTGCCGGAAGTATCAATCAGCAGGTACACCGCTTTGTTTTTCGGGGCGGTTTCGCCGCACCCGCTCAGCACAAGGCTGAGGGGCAGGGCGGTGGCCACTAACAGTTTCTGTACAATATTCATCTTCGTTCTCCTTCCGTTCAGGCGGCAGCAGCGGCGGTATCGTCGTCAGCCTTGCTGCGGCGGCCTTTACGGCTTTTACGGGCTGGCTGTTCGTCTGTGGCCGTTACATCCGGTATCGCATCAGCGACGGCTTCAGTGCTGCTGCGCAGGCTGACCACCAGACGCTCGATACTCAGCGGTATCATGATCAGCAGGTCATAGGCGCTCATCAGCAGCTTCATGCTGTGGTCGAGCAGGTTGCCCAGAGCCCGCGCTGCAACCGATACCGCCCGGATGGCACCGACCAGCAGCAGTCCCAATACCGTCCGCAGGGAGTGAATGAACGACTCCAGTGGGATGGCAATGAAGGCCAGTGCGAAGGGCAGAATGAAGCCCATCACCATCTGTCCGATGGATGGAATCCAGCGGAACTCTGCATGGCTTGCCGCTACTCCACCTGCAGCGGCGGTGACACCGGTCAGCGACTGAGTCAGAGCCTCGCGGTCCAGCGCCAGCAGATCACGCATATAGGCCAGCGATGCTTCGATACCTGCCAGTACACACAGAATGGTCAGGCTGATCACCATCATGCGGCGGCGCATTCTGTCGTCCATGCTGCTGATGACCGGAAACAGGCGCGTGATACGCAGGGATTCCAGCAGAAACAGCCCCATGGCGATTTCGATCAGAATGATCACCAGCGCGGCGATATCTGACGTTTTCAGCGCACCTATGTAACTGGTGCCGCCAACCATTTCTGACATTGGCAGGGCGATCAGCTGGAAGTTGATCAGGCCGCCCATGACAGCGATGGTCAGTACTAACCCGGCAATAAAGAACTGGGTCAGCGAGCTTGAAGTCAGGCTGCGTACAGCGCTGTCTTCACCGCGGCGGATCTCTTCAAACTGTGCCATCTGCTTATCCAGCTGATGGGTACGTTTATCCAGTCCGTCGACAGTGGCGGCGACGGCATCCGCTTTGTCATTCAGCGTGCGCCATTCAGGCTGCATTTTGCTGAGCAGCTTATGACGCTGAGCGGCACTGTTCTGCCAGGCTTTCAGGGTCTCTTTGTGGGTATCTTCCACCGCACCTTTAATGTTGTTCAGCACCTTGGCGACCGCCGGATCACCGTGGCTTGGCAGTGCCGCGATGGTGTTGACCACCTCACTCCAGGCTGGTGGCAGCGGCGGGTTTTCGCCGGACTCACGGTACGTGTCCTCGATATTGCTGATCGCGGCGGCGATATCACGATGCAGCGCCGGGTAACCGGACAGATCACGGGCAACCAGAGCCTGGATGCGGGTGAACTCGCGTTCGATGCGGCGTTCTGCGTCGTTGCGGGCAGCTGCCAGCAGGACTTCGCGGTTACGTTTTACCAGGTGTCTTTCCAGCTGGCTCAGTGAGCGGCTGGTCAGCCGCAGTACATTGCGCAGGCCTTCGCCGGTGGTGCGCAGCATGCTGTGCGCCGGTTTGCGGCCAAAATAAAGCAGGGTCATTGCCAGCAGCAGCCAGACCGTTGCCGAAACGGCTGTGTTGGCGGACCAGAGTGTCAGTAATGCATCCATCTTCTCGTCCTCTTTGGGTTGGTGGCCCGTCTGACGTCTGTGTCATGAGCCGATGAAGACAGATTGACGGACGCCGGTGAAAAATCGGTGAGAAGAATGTGATATCTGTCGCGCCGCCTGTTGTCTGCGTTCTGCGCGCTGCCTCAGGGGTGTTATGCTGAATATCAGCACCTTGATGCGCACCGACCGACAGAACGCAGAGAAACAGCCATGATCAAGATTTTCTGGGTGGAAGATCAGAGCCACTGGATCGATAAGTTCCGCCCCCTGCTGGAGCGTACCGACTTCGCCCCCGGCGCCGACGGTGATCTGCCCAAAGGCGAACACAACCGGCTGGAAGTATTCAAATTCAGCGAACCGGCGATTAACCGTATTCATCAGACTGAAGACAGTGATGCGCCCCACATTGCCATTCTCGACGCCAACCTCAACGGTAATGACGACGGCGGCTTTACCGTATCCAAAGCGCTGCTGAAAAAATGGCCGGCGCTGCCGATTGTGTTTCTGTCCGAGCATTCCGGTACCGGCATTGAACAGAAAGCCTTTGAAGAAGGCGTTACCCAGGATTTTATCGCCAAACATCAGCGCAATATTGACGGTGTGCTGCTGTGGCGTATGAAGGCGCTGCTGCGTCAGAGCCTGCAGCCGGCAGCCAATAAAAAGGCCCAGCTGGTGAGTGGCGATCTGCGCATTGATCTGGTCAGCTGGGAAGTCTGGTGGAAAGGCAATAAACTGATGAATCCGGCTAACGCTGCGCGCCCGCTGGCGCCGACACCGCGTAAAATTCTGCGTTTTCTGGTGGAAGCCTCACCACGGCCGGTGACGACCATGCAAATGGCGGAATGGCTGGAAGCCGACCTGGAGAAATTCTCCTACGCCAACTACCGCCAGCATATTAAAACCCTGCGTAAATCCCTGGCACAGGCTCATGGCGATGAAGAAGCCTTTATGACGCTGTGTAAAAATGGCGAAGGGGTTGTGACCTTCGGGGCCGAAGGTGCATACCTGTGGAAAACGCCAAAGATCGGATAACTGAAAACGGCCATATAAACGGAATATAAAATGACAGAACAGAACAGCGGTAAAGAAAAGTTTATCTTCCGTATTCAGTATCCATGGCGTACCTTGTTGGCGGTCATCCTGTTGCTGTTTTACGCTCTGTTACTGCTCAGTCCACAGCTGGTGGATATATTAAAAATTCCGCCACGTTTTTTACATCCGTTTTATTTTATTGCGGCGTTTACCGGATTTCTGCTGCTGGCCTGGTTTGATATTAAACGTTTTTTCCGTCAGCAGCGTCTGGTGCGGGACAGTATGCAGCAACTGTGGAGCAGTAAACGTCATCTGCAGGAACGTGCCCAGACGTCGGCCAGTCACACCGATAAGCTGAAGCTGTTTATCAGCGATAAATTACTCGAATACATAGAATACGACGAAAAATATCTGCACTTTAAAAGCATTGCCTCGGAAGTGCGCCACAATGGTGTGATCTCTTTTGATAAAGTCCAGTCGGCACTGACTTATGCCCAGAGCCACAGTCTGCCGGACCAGTCCAGTGATACCTCAGTGAACGCGCGCATGTATCAGGAAGCACTCAGTGGTATGCGTTATCTGTGGGATCTGCTGGATCTGTCGACAACCGATAATATGGCTCTGCACATTGGTGCTCATATCAGCCGCTGTGAAGAGTTGTTATTTCAGGCAGAACTGCAGGGCAGTGAACCGGCAAGTATGCCGGAAGTGCCGACCTTTGATCCCCGTCAGGCATTACTGGATACCCTGGTTCTGCATCTGGGCGTTACCCTGTGCGATGAAAACGGCAACCCCGAACCTCAGGTTTTATTCTCTGCCGATAACAATCAGGCGCTGATACTGACGGATGCTGATGGTTTATACCGTATTGAAATCCAGCCCTGTGAACACCTGCTGGGTAGTGCCAATCATCTGATTCTGTTGCTGGAAAACCTGATTAAAAATGCTCAGTTTTTTGCCACCAAACGTCAGTATAAAAGCCCCTTTGCACCAATATCAGTGCGCCTGTGGGAAGCACAACAATGCCTATGTATGACGATTTATAATCGTGGCCCGCATATTGATTACGACCAGAAAGATCAGATTTTTAAACTGGGGTTCTCTACCCGGCGGGTGCAGGAGCATCATGGCAAAGGCTTAGGTCTGTACTTTGTTCACCAGATTACCCAGGGGTTTGATGGTGATATTGGTTTTGACAATATCCACACGCCGGACAGTCAGTATTCGCTCAGACTGGAGCTGACGTCAGGAGATATTCAGAATATCCATCTGGATGTTATGCAGGATGACAAACAGGTGCCCCGGGTCTGTATCAGCGGCTCAGAAGAAAACCTGGCAAAGTCGCTGGATATTCCGCTGCACAAGCCACTGAAAAGTATTGAGCTCAGCGGACGCGATGATCAGCAGGTATATCGCTTCGATGTTGAGAGTCCGCGGCAGACAATATTTGATCCTCAGAACCCGGCCCATCCGCAGTGGATGATCAGAATTTCTGGGCGCAAAGGTGACCAGCTGACGTTTACCCCGCTGGATATCCGGGGGGTGCAGTTCAGTCTGCGTTTGCCCACTGTGTCCGGCCGCATTGATGGTGTCAGTGCTCAGGTGTCCGGCCCTGAGCTGGAAGCGCTGGAAGCGGGTTTCCGCAGCCCGGATGATTTCTGAGACCCGGCCGGCGGATACCTTAAGCGAACGTTCTGTGACAAAGTAACCCGGTTAAACCATCACCGGGCAGAGCAGGCTGATATTAATCGTCTAAACTTAAGTAAGCGTGTTGGGCATTACTATTAACCACCTGTAACAGCAGTTGTCACTTATGCAAAGTCGGAAACAAGCAGCGGCACCGGAATGCCCGGTTGGTGAATCCCATTGCCCCGTAATCGACGAAGTTATCGGCCTGCGTGAGCAGGTGGTAACCGATCCTCTGACCGGACTCTATAATATCCGTTATTTTCATCAGGCACTTGAGCAGGAGCTGGAACGCACCGAGCGCACCCGGATTGCCACGGCGGTGATGATGATTGATCTGGATTTCTTTAAAAGTATCAACGATACCTGGGGCCACGAAGCCGGCAATGATGTACTGAAACAGACCGCGGATATTATCCGTGCCGGTACCCGGCGCCTTGATGTGCAGTGTCGCTATGGCGGTGAAGAGTTCGTGGTGATTCTGCCTTCCACTGAGCGCCGGCTGGCAGTGCAGGTGGCGGAACGTCTGCGTGAAAATATTGCAACTCATCCTTTTCCGGCCGCGGGGCAGACGCTGAATATTACCGCCAGTATCGGGCTGGCGTTTCACAATGCTGACAACCCGGCGGACCTGACCGGGCTGGTGGCCAGTGCGGATCATTTTCTTTACAAGGCAAAACGTGACGGCCGTAACCGGGTCTGTTTCCCGCCGTTTGAAGTGGAAGAGGCCGCTGTCAGTGGTGAAGAACGTTCGGCACTGGGCTCTATGTTCAGTGATCAGGAAGACGACGGCGAGACTTTTGAAGGTGACTGGTCAGAGTAGTCGCATGAGAAGCAACGGGGATTGCGGCTGTTTTCCTGCATCGGGGATAACGGACAGACTCAGCTTTTCTGCTTCGCCAGCCAGCGATCCAGGGCATTGGCAAACTGAGCTTTGTCGCGCTCTGAGAAAGCCGCCTGACCGCCGCTCTGTACTCCGCTGGAGCGCAGGGTTTCCATAAAATCCCGCATCTGCAGCTTCTGGCGAATGGTCTGCGGGTTATAGGGTTCGCCGCGGTTGTTAATAGCGGCTGCGCCTTTTTCCATCACTTCTGCCGCCAGCGGTATGTCCTGGGTTATAACCATATCCTGCGGTGCACAGCGCTGTGCAATCAGGTTATCGGCTACGTCAAAACCGCTTTCCACCTGCAGACAGCGGATATGCGCAGAAGGTGTCACAGGGACTTTGTGATTGGCAACGAACACGGTTTCTGTGGCCGTGCGTATAGCGGCTTTACAGATGACTTCCCGTACGGCTTTTGGCGTCGCATCCGCGTCTACCCAGATAACCGGCATAGATTTTTTCCTGTTTGATTTCTGTCAGGCCATCAGGCCGGGGCAATACGGCCATTATGCCGCGTTTTGGCAGGTTGGCATATTATCACCTCTTTTATCACGCCTGTTTTGCCATAGTGACCTGATTCCTGCAATAACAGGAATACAGGTACCACTGCTTTCAGGAGGCCCCATGACAGCATCCGCCCGGACACAGAGAGTCACTGCCGGACATTCAGGCGCCCGCACGCCGGCCGGTGTTCAGGTTCAGCCACGCAAAATGGAGTTTGCATTCAGTCAGCTTCAGGGCAGATTCTTTTACGATAATAATCGCCTGTTGTCGGCGTTTTTCGCCGCCCTGTCGTCCACCTTTCCGCCGGGTGAAGCTGAATTTATCGCCTCCGTCAGGAATTACCGCGGGCGCATTACTGATCCGCTGCTGAAAGAGCAGATCCGGGGTTTTATCGGTCAGGAAGGCCATCACAGCCATCAGCATAAAAAAGCCAATCAAGTGCTGCGCGAACTGGGCATGGATGCGGTACGGCTGGAGCATCACCTGCAGCGTGATATTGACCGTTTTCTGCAGCGCCGGCATGCCACCCCCAGGTTCCGTTTAGCCATGACGGTGGGGATGGAACATATGACGGCTATTATGGCGGAATTTGTGCTGCATAATCCGGAGGTACTGGCGCCGCTGGAAGCGTCAGTGAGGGATCTGCTTTACTGGCACGCCGTGGAAGAAATTGAACACAAAGCCGTGGCCTTTGATGTGTATATGGATCAGGAAGGTGATCAGAAATATCTGCGCAAAGTGCTGCGTCTGGTGACGGTGCTGTTTACCGTGCGCATCGCCTGCTACATGGTGGCCCTGATGTGGTGGTCCCGCAAACTGCCGCGCTGGTCAGATGTTAAAGGTCTGTGGCGGTTTATGTTCGGTGCAAAAGGCATGATCAGCCACATCCGTGGCCCTTACCGTGATTACTTTAAACCCGGCTTTCACCCCTGGGACCATGACAACCGTGCGCTGATCGATAAATGGCAGAATGAATTGCGCCGCGATGCCAACAGTGCTGCCTGAGCCTGTGTTCTCTGGCCGAACGTTCTGTTCGGCCTGTACCTCCCTGAGATCGTCTTTCGTCCCTTGTAACCGCTGATACAATCCGCATACTGCACTGAAGTATTTTTGCCGGGAATTGCTTATGCGTACTGCTGTTCATATCGATATGGTGTCTGATGTTATGTGTCCCTGGTGTGCGATTGCCTTCGCCAGTCTGAACAGGGCGCTGGCTGCCATGGACGATCAGATTTCTGCCTATATCCGTTTTCAGCCATTCGAGCTGAACCCGGAGATGCCGCCGGAAGGCCAGAACCTGCGTGAACATCTGAAAGAAAAATACGGCAGCAGTGATGAAGATTCTGCCACCGCCCGTGAACGTATTGTGCAGATGGGAGAGCAGCTGGGGTTTGAATTTAACTTCCATGACGATACCCGAATGCTCAATACGTTCAATGCCCATCAGCTGCTGCACTGGGCAGAGAACGAAGGCCGGCAGCCGCAGTTAAAGGCGGCGCTGTTTGAAGCTTATTTCCGTGATGGCCGTAATGTCAGTGATACCAGTGTGTTGCTCACCATCGCAGAAGAAACCGGGCTGGATAAAGACCAGGCAGCGGCAGTGATTGCTGATCAGCGCTATGCGGATACTGTGCGGGCAATGGAGCAACAATGGCAGGCCATGGGTGTGCACTCCGTGCCGGCGGTTATCCTGCAGGAAAAGTATCTGATTTCCGGTGCTCAGTCGCCGGAAACTTACATTCAGGCGTTAACGGAAGTCATCCGTAATAACACTGATGAAACATCAGCCAGTGCAGATTGAACAGGGAAGGTACAGTTTCTGTTATGAATAACTTCATGAATCTGATCGTTTTGGCTGCTACCGCTTTTCCATTTTGGGCACACGCCGGCTGTGGCGAGATGGACAGCCGTTGTCGTATATACACGCCCGGAGAGACAGACGTTGAAATCCAGGATTACAACTGCCATGTGGTGCAGTGCGGCAATGTGTATTCGATCATCAATCAGTGGGAACTGGAAAACGGTGATCAATACGCCGCGCGCTATGAAATAAAAGAAAACGGTGACACAGAGTCGTCCCTGTTAATCAATGATAAACCGGCCGTCAGCGTCCCGTCTTTTTTATTAAATGATGAATTATCCGAATGCGTCGGTACCCGCGATGGCAGCCATTATTATTGCTTACTAAACGACGGCGACTAAAAGGCCTGGTGTGAGGCTTAGTTTGAGGCTCAGTTTGAGGTATGGCGCGGTCCGGTATTACTTATGTGTGCGGCTGACCAATAATAGCGCCAGCATCATAATCCCGGCGCCCAGTACCAGTCTGAGCACATCGGTATCCCGGTTCCATATCAACAGGTTAACCACTAACCCGGCCGGGATCAGCGCGTTATTCATAATGGCCAGCTGGCCGCTGCTTACTCTGGTAGCACCGACATTCCACAGAAAATAGCCCAGCCCGGAAGCCACAACCCCTAACCAGAGTAAAACTCCCCATTGCACCGGCGTGGCAGGATATTGATCCGTTCCCAGCAGGGCCCACAGCGGTAATACCAGCAACAAAGCACCGATATAAAACCAGCCGAAGGTATGGTGCTGGGCGATGGGTTTTGACGATGGCCAGGTTTCCACTAAACGTTTATACAGCACCTGTCCGCCGGCAAAGCACAGGTTAGACCCCTGCACGACAAAAAAGCCGAGCCAGAAATCGTTACTGAGCTGGTCGTAGCGCATAACCGCCGCACCGATAATGGCCAGCGCCGCGGTCAGCAGGTAGGAGGAGTGGAACCGGCCAGCCAGAAAATCGTAGATCAGGGTTACGTATACCGGCGTAAAAATGGTAAAAACCAGAACTTCCGGCACGCTCAGCAGTAAAAATGACTGATAGTAAAACACATACATCAGCCCCAGCTGAATGGCACCGATGGCCATCACCCGCAGTGCCAGCGCCGGACGTACCGGGTGGCGGATGAGCAATGGCAGAAACACCAGTACCGCCAGCAGAATACGGGTCAGCACCGCAAAGTAACTGTCTACCTGACCAGCCAGATAGACGCCGATCAGGCTGAAAGAAAACGCCCATAGCAGGGTAACAGCCGAAAGAATTGGCATAAGCGGATTTCACACAAGCGGAAACAGAGCGCAGCATGCAGCAAACCTCAGAACGAATCCAGCAACTGTGGCAGCGGCTGCAGACAGTTGTTGAATTTTCATACAGTTCAGAGCCGGGCCCGGCGTCCATGTCAGGCTGGCAGGGGCAGGGCGCAGGCCAGGTAGAGGTGCAGGTCACCGGCGATGATGAAATCCGCTTTATTGAACAGGGGGAATTTACCCTGGCGGGCAATACGCCACTGGCGATGTATAACACCTATATCTGGCAGCAAACACCGACCGGTATCCGGCTCTCCCATGGTCGCCGTGGCGAACCGGTCTTTCTGTTTGAACTGATTCCGCAATCGCATGGCTGGCGGAGTGCCGAAGCTCACGTCTGTATTGATGATCTTTACGCCGGGGAATTACAGGAAACGGCGGATGGATTTGATCTGTGCTGGACCATCCGTGGACCGAAAAAAGATGAATATCTGTATTACCGCTACCGCACGGGCTGACAGTGTCCGCTGACGGCAGCGGATAATCGCACCGCGGGCTCTGCAGTGATGACATTTCTTAACAATATGGCCTCTTGAGATCGATCTCAGTACCTTATAAGTTGTGTTCAGACAATAAATATAACAACCTGAGGAATGATTAATGTCCGGCCAATCCCTGCCCAGCAAACCTCTGCTCGGCCAGATGATGGAGCGCCCGTTGTTGGTGTCCACGCTTCTGGAACATGCCGAAACCACCCATGCCACCTCTGAGATTGTCAGCCGTCGCTGTGAAGGCGATATTCACCGTTACACCATTAAAGATGCCGCCAGCCGTGCACGTAAACTGGCCAATCTGCTGAGCCGCTTTGGCGTGCAGCAGGGCGACCGGGTCGCCACGCTGGCGTGGAACGGTTACCGTCACTGGGAACTGTATTACGGTGTTTCCGGTTTCGGTGCGGTGCTGCACACCATTAATCCGCGCTTATTCGCCGAGCAGCTGGTGTACATCGTTAACCATGCAGAAGACCGTTTTATTTTTGTTGATCTGACCTTTGTCCCCCTGCTGGAAAGTATCAAAGATCAGATCAGCCGGGTGGAAGGTTTCGTCATTCTCTGTGATGAAGACAAAATGCCTGAAACCAGTCTGCCCAACGCCCTGTGTTATGAAACCCTGTTAGCCAACGAACCGGACGATTTTGTCTGGCCGGAATTCGACGAGCGCAGCGCCGCCAGTATGTGCTACACCTCCGGCACCACAGGTAATCCGAAAGGCGTGTTGTATTCTCACCGTTCTACGGTGATTCATGCTATGGCGTCCATCGGTGAAGAAGCGCTGGGGCTGGCATCCACCTCCTGCTTCCTGCCGGTGGTGCCTATGTTCCACGTTAACGCCTGGGGCACGCCGTATTCGGCGGCAATTACCGGTGCCAAGCAGGTGTTTCCGGGGCCGGGGATGGATGGCGCGTCGTTGTGGGAGCTGATCGACGCTGAACAGGTGGATCTGCTGTTAGGTGTACCGACGGTGTGGCTGATGCTGCTCAACCATATGGACAGTATCGGTAAAAAACTGGAATCCGTGCAGAACGTGGTGGTGGGGGGCTCGGCTGCGCCACTGTCGATGATCCGCGACTTCCAGGAAAAGCACGACGCCTTCCTGATTCATGCCTGGGGCATGACGGAAATGAGCCCGATCGGCACCGTCAATGCGCACAGCATTCATATGGAATCCATGCCGCTGGAGGAACGCTACCGCCTGCAGGCCAAGCAGGGCCGCCCGGTGTATGGTGTTGAAATGAAGATCGTCGATGATGACAACCGTGAGCTGCCGCGTGATGGTGAAGCCCGCGGTCGCCTGCTGGTGCGCGGGCCCTGGATTATCAGCGGTTACTACAACAACGATGATCGCAGCAGCTTTATTGATGGCTGGTTCGATACCGGCGATGTGGCCACCATTGATGAGAACAACTACCTGACCATCGTTGACCGTTCCAAAGACGTGATCAAATCCGGCGGTGAATGGATCAGCTCCATCGATCTGGAAAACGCTGCGGTCGGTCATCCGGAACTGAGTGAATGCTGCGTGATTGCCGCACGCCATGAAAAATGGTCGGAACGTCCGGTATTACTGGCGACCCGTCAGGAGGGCAGTCAGATCAGTGAAGCGGATGTGTTGCGTTATCTGGAAGATAAGGTCGCTAAATGGTGGTTGCCGGATGCCATTGTGTTTGTGGAATCCCTGCCTCACACCGCCACCGGTAAACTGCTGAAGGTTGACCTGCGCAAAACCTATGAAAATTACCTGCTGGAAAAGGCGTAATATGTCCAGCCGGTAATCTGTTCTCCTCTCCTTTTGCCCGGCCCGGTGCCGGGCCAATACGGCCTCCTATATCCGGACTATCGTGACATTCCTGACGGATTTGTTCGGGTATTGCTGTGCGGATGCCGTTACATACTGACACAACAGAATAACCAATTGACTGACGACGGCGCGTTTTGTCGTCTTATACTGATATCATACTTTGTAGTGAGTCTGCCGGTGCTGAGCGTGCGACAGACACGTGTTGAGTCAGAGAGTGCCGGTATGAGTGCAGGGGTTATTTCCATGGGACGGCTGTTGGTTATCGTGATAGCGGCCACTTTCGCAGTGCGCAGTTTTGCCCAGGCGCCTTTGATGCTGCAGTCTGCCCATGAGCATATTGAAGTAGAACAGGCCCTGACGCTGCTGCGTGATGAGCAGGGGCAACTCACGCTGGCTGACGTGATGGCCAGTGACGGATTTCAGCCCCTGCAGGGGGATGAACAATCCATGAATTTCGGCTATCTGCAGGATGTTCTGTGGCTGAAGCTGCCGTTGCAGTCCGCTGACAATCATACCGCACACTGGATGCTGGCATTCGAATTCGCTTATCTGGACGACATCCGGGTATTCGTCGTACAGGACGATGGCGTGACTGAAATGCACGCGGGTCTGGCGTACCCGGTGGCTGAATGGCAGGTCGCTGCCCGCAAACCGGTATTTCCTTTTCTGCTGGATGCCGGGGAAAAGGCCACTCTGTACATCCGTGCCGCCAGTCAATCGCCGCTGGTGCTGAATATGGGCCTGGCAACCCCACAGGCCTTTAACCTCAGCGAGAATGTCACTCTGGCCTTTCTGGCGCTGTATTTCGGTATGCTGGTGGCTCTGGGCTGTTACAACCTGCTGCTGTTTATCACCCTGCGACAGCGCGAATTTCTGCTTTATACCCTGTTTGTTTTCAGTTTTGGCATGGCAGCATCCCATATGAATGGCGTCGCACAGCTGACTCTGGGACAGGGCGGTGTTCATTCTCCTTATATGGTGCCGACCGGTTTTGCCCTCGCCGCCACACTGGCGGTGTTGTTCGCACGGCGTTTTCTGTGGCTGCGTAATACCTTACCGGGCTGGCACCGGGCGCTTGGCATTATCTCTGTCCTCTGGTCTGTGGGCACCGTGAGTACTTTGCTGGTGGCTCCGCGCCAGGCGCTGGAAATTATGTCGGTCATGGCGGTGTTGACCACGGTTTCCCTGTTGTCTGCCGGGATTCTCGCCATGCGCCACAAAGTGCCGGCGGCCGGCATTTTTGTCTTTGCCTGGACGCTGTTGCTGGTCGGCACTGCCATGCTGTCGATCCGCAATACCGGCCTGCTGCCGTCAAATAACTTCACCGTTTTTGGTATGCAGTTCGGCTCCGCCACCGAGATGCTGTTGCTGTCTTTTGCACTGGCAGCGCGTTTCACAGATATGAAGGAACAGAAAGAAAAAGCCCAGCAGGCGCTGGTGCAGGCCCTGATTCTGCAGGAGCAGGAACTTGAGAAACGGGTGGTGCAGCGCACAGAACAGCTGGAACAGGCCAAGGCCCGTCTGCAGCAGATGGTGCATGAAGATATTCTTACGGGTTTACCTAACCGGCTGGGATTATCAGCGTCGTTTGATGAGCTTAAACGTCATCAGCACCCGCATCAGGCGGTGGCCGTACTTTTGATTGATCTGGATGGGTTTAAGCCGGTGAATGACGAGCACGGCCATGGCGCCGGCGATGAATTACTGCGCGCTATTGCCTCCGGCCTGCAGGAAGCGGTGGCCGGCACAGGTGTGGTCGGTCGCCTGGGAGGCGATGAATTTGTTGCGTTGCTGAGTGGATTCACTGATTACCAACAGGTTAAGACCCAGGCCGACGCGTTAATGGCCGCGGTGAATGCCGCAGGTATTGAGCGTGATGGTGTGCAGGTGGCCGTGGCGGCGAGTATCGGAATCTGTTTTGGCTGTCTGTACGAGTCCAGCCTCAAAACCCTGATTGCCCGGGCTGACGAAGCTATGTATGAGGTAAAACGCAACGGAAAACGCGGGATTTCTGTGTATCAGGACGATACGGAGCTGGCCTTTCCGGGGCCGGCCTGATCAGCTCAGCACGACTGGCGGATCAGAGGTTGTCCCCAGGCATCCGGATCAAAGGCATGACGGAAGCCCTCGGTGGTCAGTACGGATGACTGCGGAGTATCCAGCAACACCAGCTCTGATGGGCGGTGCAGAGAAATATGGCGGACAAAAGGATGACCATCCGCCAGCCAGTTAAGCATCTTGTCGATATCCGGCACATCGGCCGATGTCAGACGCTCCAGAATCACTTTGGCATTGCCTTCACAGCGGATGCCATGACGCAGCTGGCCGTCGCGTTCTTCGCCGAAGCAGAACATGCGCGGAAACGGGCCTTCCAGTACCCCGGCTTTCAGCTGGGTGCGTAAATCTTCTTCCTGACAACCGGCGAGAGACCCGGTCATACCGAAATCAGGCGCCCAGGCCCAGATAGCGCCGACTGCCTGACGATCCGGGCAGTCGGCCACGGTGGCCAGCCACACCGGACTGAAGGAGCGCAGCCACTTAATTACCTGAGTCAGAACGTCAGCGTTGGAGGGCGTCATCATAGATTATTTCCGTTGCAGCAAGTTAATTTAACACTGAGAAACAAATGTCCGGTTAACGGACAGGACGCCAGCCGGAGGAGGGGGTAGTGAGCGCTTAATGTTCAACATATGCCAACCTCCTGAACTTTTTCTCTGGATTCATGATGACTGCATGCACTGAATTGCTGCACAAACAGACGCTTCCAACTGCTTATTTTAATAGATTGCGACAGCAGGACCATAAAGAAAAGCCCCTTTGCAGGACATTTTTACCATATTACTCCCCCAGCCCCGTATCGATAAGGTTTTTTTCGCACAAGCAGGGTGCCCTGACTGACATCAGGTGCGCGTTAATTGTGCGTAAATCTGAAGATCGCGCTCCTTCTCAGCAGTAAAGTATTGATTTTTAAAGCTTTTAATAATTTGGCATGAAAATTACATTCCTGAGAGGAAAATTTATTTCATCAATACCCGGGAGGGCGTATGAAACTGATCCAGGCGGTTATCCGGCCATCCGCGCTCAACACCCTGAGAGCGGCATTGACGGCGATGGGTATTGGCGGCCTCAGTATTGCCGATGCGGCGGCCTGCGAATGGCAGCAGGGCGGCGAAGAAAAAGCCGGCGTTATTCATCATGATTTCTGCGAACAGAACATGAGAGTTGAGCTGGCGGTAGTGGATGAGGATCTCGAACGTGCCATTGAGGTGATATCCGATGCCGTACGCGGGGAAAAAATCCAGGACGGAAAAATTTTTGTTGTCACTCTGGCTCAGGCGCGCCGTATCCGCACCGGTGAAGCCGATGACAAAGCCATTTAAAACACTGATTGTGAAAAACTGGAGTAAATCATGTTAGCGACAGAAATCGCATACGCGTTAGATACGTTTTATTTTCTGATGTGTGCCGCGCTGGTGATGTGGATGGCCGCAGGTTTTGCCATGCTCGAATCCGGCCTGGTGCGGTCAAAAAATACCGTTGAAATTCTTAACAAAAACGCATTGCTGTACGGCATTGCCTGTATTGTTTATCTGGCCGTGGGTTACAACATTATGTATCCCGCCAACCCGGTAAGCGCAGTGATTCCGGGTCTGGATTTTCTGCTGGGTGCAGACCACACCGTGGATGCGGTCATGGCCGGAGGTGAGGATGCCCCTTACTATTCCGGTATGGCTGATTTTATTTTCCAGGCCGTGTTTGCTGCAGCCACTATGTCGATTGTGTCCGGTGCGGTTGCTGAACGTATGCGCCTGTGGCCTTTCCTGATTTTTGCCATTGTGATGGTCGCCGTTATTTATCCGGTTGAAGGTTACTGGAAATGGGGTGGTGGCTTCCTTGATCAGATGGGCTTCCAGGATTTCGCCGGTTCCGTTGTGGTTCATATGGCAGGTGCATCTGCTGCTCTGGCTGCCGTCATTCTGGTTGGCCCACGTAAAGGTAAATTTGGTCCGAACGGGGAAGTCCGTGCAATTCCGGGCGCTAACCTGCCGATGGCCACGCTGGGTATGTTCATCCTGTGGATGGGCTGGTTCGGTTTTAATGGTGGTTCAGAACTGAAAATCGCAAACATTGAAGAAGCCAATGCCGTTGCCAAAATCTTTGTAAATACCAACGCAGCCGCTGCCGGTGGTATGGTTGTAGCCGCCTTGCTGGCACGTTATATGTTCGGTAAAACCGATCTGACCATGACCATCAATGGTGCGCTGGCCGGACTGGTGGCGATTACTGCCGAACCTTTGATGCCGGGTGCCGGACTGTCGACCATTATCGGCGGTATTGGTGGCGTTGTGGTTGTTCTGTCTGTTGTCGGACTGGATAAACTGAAACTGGACGATCCGGTAGGCGCTATTTCTGTACACGGTACAGCCGGTATCTGGGGTATCTTCGCAGTACTGCTGAGCAACGATGAAGCAACCTTTATGGGTCAGCTGATCGGTGCCGCTGCGACTTTTGCCTGGATGTTCATCGCTTCCTTCATCGTACTCTTCATCATCAAGAAAGTGATCGGTATCCGTGTATCCGAGCACGAAGAGATGGTGGGTATGGACGTGGAAGAGTGCGGCATGTCTGCCTATCCGGAATTTGTTCCGCCAAAAGACTGATTATTTATAACCAACCTGCCGTCAGAGCAGAGACAGGTTCCATTCTTGTGACGCAGCAGTATCGCGTCACAGCCTCCTTCGCCGCCCCTTGTGGGCGGTTTTTTTATACCTGAATTCATAACAGCATAAAAAAGCAGCCTTAAAATCAGGGCTGCTTTTATGACTGTGGTTTTAATGTCGCTGTTATTCCGTGCGGTCTGGTTTTTTTATTCGGTCGTTGTTATGTGTCCAGTGATAGAGAACGGGTAATACCAGCAGCGTCAGAAGGGTTGATGACACTATGCCACCAATCACAACCGTGGCCAGTGGCCGCTGAACCTCAGCACCTGTCCCTGTGTTTAATGCCATCGGAACAAAACCAAGACTGGCAACCAGTGCCGTCATCAGTACCGGCCGCAGTCGTATTAATGCTCCCTGAATCACCGCCTGATAAAGATCACCGTTGCGGTGCCAGAGGTCGCGGATAAAGGCAAGCATAACCAGTCCGTTCAGTACCGCCACGCCGGAAAGCGCAATAAAGCCAACACCTGCGGTTACCGACAGTGGCATATCACGCAGCCATAACGCCAGTACACCGCCGGTTAATGCCAGTGGCACGCCGGTGAAAATAATCAGCGAATCTTTAAGGGAGCCAAAGGCCATCATCAAGAGCCCGATAATCAGCAGCAGGGTTAAAGGCACAACCAGCGATAAGCGCTGACCGGCAGACTCCAGCTGTTCAAAGGTGCCACCATAATTCAGCCAGTACCCGGCGGGGATATCGACCTGACGGGCGATGCGCTGGCGTACATCACTGACAAAGCTTCCCAGATCGCGGCCGCGCACATTGGCACTGACGATAATAAGGCGTTTACCGTTTTCACGGCTGATCTGTGCCGGCGCCGGTTTCTGTGCCAGTGTGGCAACCTCTTTGAGCGGTACATAGTCACCATCCGCCAGTGGAACCGGTAAGGTTGCCAGGCGTTCGCTGTCGGTGCGCAGACTTTCCGGCAGACGCACAACCAGCTTAAAGCGGCGGTCACCTTCATAAATAGTACCTGAGTCTTCGCCGCCTACTGCGGTTGCAATCAGCCGTTGCAGGTCTTCAATATTCAGACCGTAGCGTGCCAGTGCCGTGCGGTCGGGTATAACCGACAGCATGGGGAGTCCGGTGACCTGCTCGACCCGCCCATCAGCAGCGCCCGGGGTTGCATTCACTGTTTTTAAAACATCATTGGCAATGGTGACCAGCTGCTCAAGATTATCGCCAAATATTTTAATCCCGAGGTCTGCCCGTACGCCGGAAATCAGCTCGTTAAACCGCATCTGAATAGGCTGGGTAAATTCATAGTTATTACCCGGAATATCTGCCAGTGATCGTTCCAGTGCGCTCACCAGTTCTGCTTTTGTCTGCTCCGGGTCCGGCCATTCCTGCCGTGGTCTGAGTATCACAAAGGTATCGGCAACATTGGGTGGCATAGGGTCCGTGGCGACTTCCGGTGTACCAATTTTAGCGAACACCTTTTTAACCTGCGGAAATGACAGAATGCGCTCTTCGACCTGCTTCTGCATGTCAACCGACTGGCTGAGGCTGGTCCCCGGGATGCGCATCGCGTGCAATGCGATATCCCCTTCATCCAGTTGCGGAATAAATTCCGATCCCAGAGTGGTCAGCAGCCAGCCACTGAACAGGACCAGTGCCACAGAAAAACCGACAACAGGCCAGCGAAATTTCAGGCTCAGAGTGAGCAGGGGCTGATAGCTGTTTTTCAGCAGTGCCATCAGACGACTTTCTTTTTCACGTACAGGCTTATTCATAAACACAGCCACGGCGGCCGGAACCAGGGTCAGGCAGAACACCATTGCTGCCGTTAAAGCCATAATGACAGTGGCTGCCATGGGATGGAAAGTTTTGCCCTCGACGCCAGTCAGAGTAAAAACAGGCATATAAACCAGAGTAATAATGGCGACACCAAACAGGCTGGGGCGGATCACTTCATTGGTAGCGTCAAAAACGATCTCCAGCCGTTCTTTTAATGGCAGTTTTTTATCTGAGGTCTGATGGTCGGCCAGTCTGCGTATGCAGTTTTCCACGATAATAACTGCACCATCGACGATCAGCCCAAAGTCCAGTGCACCAAGACTCATTAAGTTGGCGGAAATTCCTCCCTGCACCATGCCTGTGATGGTGGCCATCATTGACAGCGGAATAACGGCTGCGGTAATTAATGCGGCGCGGATGTTTCCCAGCAGTAAAAACAGAATAACAATAACCAGCAGTGCGCCTTCGAGCAGGTTTTTCTGTACTGTAACGATGGTTTTATCCACCAGTTTGGTTCTGTCGTACAGGGTATCGGTTGTCACTCCATCGGGCAGCGACGCTTTAATCTCGGCGAGTTTCTCGCCCAGTTTGTAAGCGACTACACGGGGGTTTTCACCCGTCAGCATCATGGCGGTGCCGAGTACGGTTTCTTTGCCATTACGGGTGGCAGCACCGGTCCTCAGCGGCAGGCCCGTTTTTACCTCAGCAACATCACGGATAAGGACCGGCGAACCGGGTGAGCCCCGGAGACCGGAACCGGAATAACCGACGACAATGTTGCGGATATCTTTTAGAGATTTTAACTGCCCGGGCGAACGCACCAGTATCTGCTGGCCACTACGTTCTATATATCCTGCTCCGCGGTTATTATTATTAGCGAGTAAGGCAGCATGAATATCCGTCAGACGAATACCGAACTGCAGCAGTTTTTCCGGCTTTGGCAGTACCTGGTATTCCTTGTCGTAACCACCAATGGTGTTTATTTCTACAACTCCTTTTACCTGAGCCAGCTGAGGTTTGATAATCCAGTCCTGAATTTCTCTCAGTGCCGTTGCATCATAAGGACTGCCATCCGGTTGCCTGGCTCCGTCTCTGGCTGACACGCTGTAGCTGAATATTTCACCCAGTCCGGTGGCTACGGGCCCCATTTCAGGTTCCAGGCCTTCAGGTAATTCGCTTCTTATCCTGGCCAGTCGTTCATCGATGAGGTTACGGGCGTGATACAGATCGGTCCCCTCCTCAAATACCACCGTTACCTGAGATAAGCCATAACGGGATATCGAGCGGGTGTAGTCGAGTTGGGGTAAACCGTACATGGCGGTTTCAACCGGAAAGGTAATGCGCTGTTCGGATTCCAGCGGGGAATAGCCTGGTGCCTCGGTATTAATCTGTACCTGCACATTGGTGATATCCGGTACCGCGTCGATGGGCAGGTGCTGATAGCTCCATACACCGGCCGCGATGAGCACGAAAATCAGGCTCAGAATAAAATAGCGCCTCTGCAATGAGAAACGCAGCATAGAATCAATCATACGTTTCTCCTTTTAATGCTCGTGCGCAGCGCCGGATTTACCGATATCAGCTTTGATCAGGTAGCTGTTTTCAGACACATATTCATCACCAGGCTGTAAACCGGAAATAATTTCAGTGTGGTGTTCGTCGTGCCGCCCGGTTTGTACAGGCACGGCTGTGTAGCGGTCGCCGCTGCGGACAAAGACTGCAACATTGCCTTCGATTTCCTGCAGGGCCTGATTGTTGACGACCAGATTGACCCTGACGGTTTCTGTATCAATATCCGCGCTGATCATATCGCCTGGTGACATGTCTGCCTGTGGGTTATTCAGGGAGGCGCGGGCAATAATATAGGGCTCATTGGCTGCAGAGGGTGTCAGACTGATGATCTCACTCTCATGACGGTGGCCGTTATGAAAAATATGCACCGTCTGATGTTTGTGGACGCCTTCGCGGTCAGCAGGAAATACTTTAAGTTCAGCCCAGAGTTCAGATTCATTCAGAATAATAAACAGTGCTGAATCGCCGCTGATTTCTCCCGCATTAATGCTGCGCTGTTGGATAATACCGTCAATCGGTGAACGGACTTCATAACTCTGCAGACTTTTATCGGACTCTACAACGGCAAGCAACTGGCCCTTTTTAACGGTTTCACCGGTATTAACGCTGACGCGGGTGACCAGTCCGGGAAAGCGGGCATGTACCCGCGCACGATTCTGCGGCGGGATGACCAGGCGGCCATAGGTGTGGATATGGCGTTCAATGGTTCCGTGACCTGCCACCGCCGTGGTGATACCGGATTCTTGTGCCATGGCTGCGGAAATTTGTGTGGCGTCCTGGTGATGATGTTCTTCATCGTTTTCGTGTTCATCCGTGTGTTCATGCTCGTCAGTATGTTCATGCTCGTCAGTATGTTCATGCTCATCCGTGTGTTCGTGTTTATCCGTGTGCTTATGTTCATCAGCGCGATGCGGTGTTTCATGATCCTTGTGATTGTTCGCCTGATGATGGTCAGGGGAGTCCGGGTGAGTGCCAGATTCTGTGGTTGCCGGCTGTTCATCAGATGCGCTCACCTGAGTTGAAAAAAACAGCAAGGCAGAAATCATTAAAAGTAACTGTTTCATAAGATAATCCTGTCAGCGTTTTTCTTGTGCGGTTAAGGGCATTCCGGTCAGCTGCTCAATCAATGCCTGATTCAGCAGGGCCTCACCGGCTGCATTAATCCGGGTCTGGCGTGCATTCAGCAATTCCTGGCGGGCACTGACCCACTCTGAATAACTGTAGCGGCCGCGTTCATAAGCTTTCCGTGTTGCCTCTAATGCCTGTTGTAAGGCGGGAATAACCTGGTTACTCATTTGCCGCGCTTTGCGGGTGCTTTGTTTCTGCTGCTGCCAGGCCTGATACAGGCGCGTATAAAGCTGTAGTTCGGTTATACGCCGGTGATTATCCGTTGATGCCAGTTCAGCCCGGGCGCTTTGCAATGCGCCACGATTGCGGGATGTTGCGGACAAAGGAAGTGATATGCTGGCCGTTAAAGCTGTGTCTGAGCTGTCGGCAAAGTGCGTTGCAGCCAGAGACCATTGAATATCAGCCGATGAGCGGCTTTGCGCCAGTTGCAGTTCCGCTTCGCGGATACGTGCAGTGGAACGGGACAACTGCATGATGGTTGACTGACTGATGCGCTGATACAGTTCGTCAAAGTTTTTAACGGCCGGTAGCTGATATAAATTGCCTGATGCCGCAGAGAAATCAGCCTGTGTGTCTCCCCATAAAGAAGCCAGGGATTGCAGCTGGCTGCGCAGTTCTGCCTGTAACCCGTCCTCTGTGAGCTGAGCCTGTGCCTGCCAGGCTTTGGCCCGCAGCAGTTCAGCTTCCGGCGCAGCTCCGCGTTCAACACGTTGAGCGACCAGCTGAACCGAAGTCCGCGACAGCTGACTTGCTTTATGTGCGAGCTGTTGTTTTTCCTGAATGATTAAGGCGGTAATAAAGCGTTGCGTCAGCGTTGCGAGCTGATCAATAACCGCTGCTTCTTTCTCCAGCTGTCCCTGTTGATAATGTGCAGACGCCAGTGTCACACGTTCCCGGCGCTTGTCGCCCAGTTCAAATACCGATGAGAGCGACAGGCTGTACTCTGCACTGTCGGTGCCCGAGTAGTTACCACTGCCGGCGATATTGCCGGCCTCCAGTCCCAGCTCATAGGCGGGTGACTGGTCTGCGCTGAGTGCTTTTCCCCGCAGTGACTTCAGGCGGTATTGAAAAAGCTGCAGTGATGGGCTGCTTTGCAACAGACGCTCACTTGCCTGTTGCAGCGTAATTTCCCGTGTTGTTTGTGCCTGCAGTGACAAGGCAGGCAATAGAGCCAGCAGACAGGCGATAACACACCGTCTGTAGCCAATAAAGACAGACATATTCTGATCCTGTGAAATATTAATTGAGATCGCTTATAAGCGGGTCATTAACAGACAGAATCAGGCAATAGGAGGGCGGTCGATAAGGGTAACGTCAGTGGATGTGTAAGTATGCCGGAGCACCGTGCAGCCATTGCCGTTTTGGGTATGGAAGGCAACAAAGGAGCGGCTGGCCAACACCAGGTGAGAGCTGTGGCCATGACAGTGGCAGCAATGATCGCAACTCTCCTGCACAGCACTGTTCTGAGCCGGATCTGTTGAGTGCTCACTGGGATGATTTTCATGATGGGGCAGGGAGGAAGCCGCGGAATGGTGACGGTCGTTACTGCTTTGGGAATAACTGCCAATTGCCTCACCTGTCGCGAAGGCACACTGCAACATCAGCAGCAGAATAACTGCTGCCTGCCGCAGAGTGCTGTTACATCGCAGGAAAGCCGGTATTTGTTATAACCATGGTCGGAAATAATGAATGAACGGCAGACTATCACAAACCATGGCCGGGTTTAATCATTGCTGTACCTGTATGCGGTTATGCAGAAATATGCGCTTATCGCAGCTGACGCTTGCACACGTTACACCAGAGCTTCAGCGGCAGCCGCTTTCCGTTGTTCGGCCGCCATGGCTTCATCAATGGTTTTTATAAACCTGGCCGGACTGCCGCCAACAATGGTGTTGTCCGCTACGTCTTTGGTAACCACACTGTTGGCTGCAACGATGGCATTTTCACCAATGGTTACGCCAGGCATGACGGATACCGCGGCACCCAGCCAGGCATTTTTCTTAATCACAATGGGTGCACACCAGGTGGAACGGCGCTGTGCCGGGTCAACCGGGTGATTGATGGTGACCAGGTTAACCTTAGGGCCAATCAGGACGTTGTCTTCCAGTGTAATACCACCACGGTCCATAAACTCACAGCCATGATTGATAAAGACATTCTTACCAACCCGGATATTTTTACCAAAATCGGTATAAAACGGGGGCAACATCCAGAATGAAGCGTCGACGCTCACACCGGTCAGGCGGGTAAACAACGCCCGGGTTTCGTCCGGCGAATGATAGCCGGTATTTATCTCCGCGATCAGCTTCTGTGCTTTGGTAATCAGGCGCGCGATGGTGCCGTATTCCGGATCATCCAGAGAGATGATCTCACCGTTTTTTTCACGTTCTAATATCGTTGTACTCTTCACGCCTGCTTCTCTGTGCTCAATAAAAAAAGTTATGCCGTCAGCCGGCGCAGGTATTTTCTGACAACACCTTCACCGCTGACAAGTATGACGCCTGCAACAACGAATATACTGCCGGTAACAAAACCGGGGTCGAGTGGTTCGTGCAATAACCATACGCCCAGCAGCACGCCGAATACCGGCGTCATAAATGACATGATGCCGATGGGTGAGGCATGGTAATTACGCAGCAGCCAGAACCAGATAAGAAAACCGGCAAAGGCAATCACAATACTCTGAAACGCGATACTGCTGAGAGCAACGGGGGTGGGATTAAACGCCATCTGCCCGCTGACCAGTGCTGCCACCGACAACAACAGAACGGCCATCACCAGTTGATAGAGCAGGGTTTCCCGTGGCGACACGTTTGCCAGCCGGGAGGTCCTGATCACCACAGTGGTGGCTCCCCACGATGCGCCCGCCAGAATGGCCAGTGCATCGCCGAGCAGAATGTCCGTGGCGTCTGTATCCGGGCTGGTGGGCGTCTTGCCAAGAAAGGCCACTGCGGTGCCGCCAAAGGCCAGTACGATCCCCAGCCACTGCAGCCGGTTCATGCGTTCTGACGGAATCAGAAAATGCAGAATTAACGCGGCAAATACCGGCGCCGTATATAAAAAGACCACAGCGTGGGAAGCAGACGTATAACGCAGGGCCTCACCGAGAAACAGATATTCCAGCGCAAACAACAGGCCCACCCATAAGCCGGGTTTCCAGTTGCCGCTGTGACGCTGAATGCTTTCTCCCTGAGAGCGCATATACAGCCAAACCAGCACCGCACCGATGGCCGAGCGGATGGCGATCTGCAGAATCGGAGCGACATCCACGGCGGCGGCTTTCAACGCAATCTGCTGCAGACCCAGCATAAAACAGAAGACGACCATCAGGGAAAACGCCCGGGCATCCGGTGACTTTCTTTGCTGCACATAACCTCCGGGTAATGGCGGCCCGCCGGGAGAGGAGCCGTGATGCAGCAGTATGGGTGTGTCGTATCCTGGGTATATAGCGTAAAATGGACAGTCTGTTTATCGGAACCGACACTTATCACAGGCGGTGCATATGGCAACCCGGATACAGGAAGCGCAGCAACCTCTGCAGCCAGCCTTTGTGGATCTTTCAGACGGCCTGCCGGAAGCGGTAGTATTCCGCGCCGCTGACGTACCGGCGGATTTCCGCTATCCCAGACACACGCATGAATGGGGCGAGTTCGTATATTCCTATCACGGCGTGATGGAGGTGCGGATTGCCGGCCAGCACTATATGGCACCTTCTCAGTATGGCCTCTGGCTGCCGGCGGGGATTGAGCATCAGGGGCTTAACCGTTACGAAGTCAGCCATTGCTCAATCTATGTGTCAGCGCCTCTGACCCGGGGAATGCCGGAGCAGCCCTGTGCTCTGCAGGTAACCCAGCTGACACGCAGCCTGCTGGAACATCTGAAGTCGCATGCGCCGGTAATTCCTTATGCTGTGCCTGAGCAGCGGCTGCTGCAGGTGCTGGTGGATCAGCTGCTGACGGCGGATGTGGCGGGCAGTTATCTGCCCGGTTCCACAGACAGTCTGTTGTCTGCGGTGCTGACGTTTCTGGAGAAAAATCCGGGCAATACCCGGCCACTGGCAGAACTGGCGCAACAGTTTCATACCACCGAACGTACCCTGATGCGGCGCGCGCGGCGCGATCTGGGGATGCCCCTGTCTGAATGGCGTCAGCGGTTGCGGACGGTGGAGGCGATGAAGCAGCTGGATGCGGGAGAGAAAATAGAAAGCATTGCCTTTGACATGGGGTATGCCACGGCATCGGCGTTTATTGCCATGTTCAAACGTCTGACTGGTTTGACGCCGGATGAATACCGGCGCGCTGAACAATAACACCATCCACACCAACTACACCAACTACACCAACTACACCAACTACACCAACTACACCAACTACACCACTGGCGTGCCGGGCCGCCGGCTACGCCGTTAATCAGTCATCCTGGTGGTAAACCACTACCTGCAATAACTTGATCGGCACTTCCGTCAGAATTTCCGGACCGTGAGGAATTTCGGCATCAAACGTCAGGCAATCACCGGGCTCCATATCGTAGACATGGTTGCCGTGGCGGTATGAGATGCGTCCTTCCAGACAATAGAGAAAGGCTTCCCCCGGGTGTGAAAATGACGGGAAAACCTCCGACAGATCATCAAACGTAATCAGAAAGGGCTCAAACGAACGGTTGGCGCCGCGCTGATAATTCAGCAGGTGGTAGGTGTGGCCTTTATCAGAACCACGGCGGATCACCTTCATGCCTTCGTTCGCCTTGGTGAACTGAGCGCGGCTGTCGGGGCGGTCGAAATCATTAAACAGTTTGGAGATCGGCAGGCTGATGGCTTCGCACAGCCGGTTCAGGGTTTCCAGACTGGTGGAGACCTGGGCATTTTCGATTTTACTGATCATCCCCTGGCTGATGCCTGAGATCCGCGCCACATCCGCGATCTTCAGATTTTCCTTCTGCCGCGCCGCTTTTACCTTCATGCCGATGTACTGATCGAGGCCGAAGGAGCGGCCGCTGTTGTCCTTTTCCGGGTGATTCATTTTGGTGTTATTCCCCTGTTGTCGCACAAATAGAGTGCGTCTGTCGCTCGCTTCAGGCATCTGCAACCTTACCCCATCTTGATTATGCAAAGAAGGTGACAATTAAAAAATGCAGGAATATCAGCATCTTGTGAAATCTATGAAATAAATATTCCCGGCAGGAAACTCGTTGGCATAAGCGTTGCTTTTCATAATAGGAAATTAAAATTCCCAGCAAGAATGTTCCGGTCCGGGGCATGCTGGCCTAACTTGAAAAGATTCAGCGAGGTGTCTGATGGCTTCTAACCCAGAGCAGTTCATTACGGAAAACGGAATCAAATACGTACTTGCCCAGTTTGTGGATATCCATGGTGTGGCAAAAACAAAGTCTGTGCCGGCCCATTGCCTGATGGATGTTGTCAATGAAGGTGCAGGATTCGCCGGTTTTGCCGTCTGGGGACTGGGTATGGAGCCTCATGGCCCGGACTTCCTGGCCCGTGGTGATCTGGATTCTCTGTCCATCGTGCCCTGGCAGCCGGGTTATGCCCGTATCGCCTGTGATGGTCATGTGAATGGTGAGCCCTATCCTTATGACAGCCGCGTGGTACTGAAGAAACAACTCGCCCGTCTGGAACAAAAAGGCTGGACGCTGAATACCGGTCTTGAGCCTGAATTCTCACTCTTTAAGCGTCGTGAAGACGGGACTCTGGGTCCGGTGGATGATACCGATACGCTGGATAAACCCTGCTACGACTACAAAGGCCTGTCGCGCTCCCGTGAGTTTCTGGAAAACCTGGTCGAATCGCTGCAGAAAGTGGGTATGGACGTTTATCAGATCGACCATGAAGATGCCAATGGTCAGTTCGAAATTAACTACACCTACAGCGATGCGCTGACCTCCGCGGACCGTTTTACCTTCGTACGTATGGCGGCCGGTGAAATTGCCAATGATCTGGGCATGATCTGTTCCTTTATGCCGAAGCCTGCCTCCGACCGTACCGGTAACGGCATGCACTTCCATTTATCCATTGCCGATAAAGACGGCAAAAACCTGTTTGGTGACGACAGCGATAAAAACGGTCTGGGTCTGTCAAAACTGGCTTACCACTTTACTGCCGGTCTGCTGCATCACGCCAAAGCCCTGTGCGCCATCGCCGCGCCAACAGTGAACTCTTATAAGCGTCTGGTGGTGGGCGGCTCTGCTTCCGGTGCCACCTGGGCGCCTGCCTATATCTGCTACGGTGACAACAACCGTTCGGCCATGGTGCGTATTCCTTATGGACGCCTGGAATTCCGTCTGCCGGATTCCGGCTGTAACCCTTATCTGGTGCATGCGGCCCTGATTGCTGCAGGTATGGATGGTGTTGAGCGTGAACTGGAAGCCGGCGAACCCATGAATATCAATCTCTATTCTCTCAGCCCGGAAGAGCGCGAAGCCAAAGGCATTGATATTCTGCCGCAGAATCTTAATGAGGCCATCGATGCCCTGGAAGCCGATACCGTACTGACCGAGGCCATCGGCAAAGAAGTGATGGGCGAATTTATCAAACTGAAACGCGACGAGTGGATTGATTACAGCCGTCACGTTTCTGACTGGGAAGTGGCCCGCTACGGCGAATTTTTCTGAGCACGGATTGGTAATGAAATCCGGATTTTAATCCGTGACATACTGATGAAGGTAAATTGATATGTGTGGAATTGTAGGTCTTTATTTAAAAAATCCGGCGCTGGAAAGCCAGCTCGGCGCTCTGTTTGAGCCCATGCTGATTTCCATGACGGACCGTGGTCCGGACAGTGCCGGTTTTGCTATTTATGGCGATGAAGTGCCGGATGGCTGGATCAAACTGACCCTGCGTCATCATGACCTGGAATACAGCTGGCAGGCGCTGGCAGATAAAATTAAACAAACACTATCCTGTGATGTGGACTGGTTCAGCAATCATTGTGTTGCCGTGTTTAAAGTACAGGCCGCGGCGGCCGCTGTGGAAAACGTTATTGCGGAAGCCGGTGATGATGTACTGATTCTGAGTGCCGGCCAGTCGATCGAAATTCTGAAAGAAAAAGGTCTGCCGCAGGAAATCGCCGCGAAATTTAATCTCTCCGGAATGAAAGGCACTCATATTATCGGTCATACCCGTATGGCTACCGAATCGGCGGTGACCATGGAAGGCAGCCATCCTTTCTCTACCGGTATGGATTTATGTCTGGTTCACAACGGCTCATTGTCCAACCACAACCGGCTGCGTCTGGAGCTGGAACGTCAGGGGGTTAAATTCGTCACCGAAAATGATTCCGAAGTGGCTGCGGGTTATCTGACCTGGCGCCTGCGTGAAGGTGACACCCTGAATGAAGCACTGAAAAATGCGCTGAAAGATCTGGATGGTTTTTTCACCTTTACGATCGGTACCCGTGATGGTTTTGCTGTTATGCGTGATCCGATTGCCTGCAAGCCGGCAGTACTGGCAGAAACCGACGACTATGTCGCCATGGCCTCAGAATATCAGGCACTGACAACCCTGCCGGGGATTGAAAATGCCAAAGTCTGGGAGCCGGAACCGGCCACTGTTTATGTCTGGGAGCGTGGGCAATAAGCGCCCGGAGGAAATATTATGAAAGTAATTGATATCGAAAAAGCCAGTGTACGTGAACTGAATCAGGCCCTGCATGACCAGCATGTCGAGTGCACGGAACGTGAATGGGAAGTGACCGGTGTCAAAGGCGATCACAACCTGGCCGTGGGTCTGGATGAAGCGATTTCCGTTCATATTAAAGGTCACGCCGGATACTACTGTGCCGGCATGAACAAAAAAGCCAATATTGTGGTACACGGTAATGCTGGCCAGGGTGTGGCAGAAAACATGATGTCCGGTTCTGTGCGCGTGGTGGGTGATGCCTCACAATCCGCTGGTGCCACCGCCCATGGCGGCTTGCTGGTAATCGAAGGCAATGCCGGCGCACGCTGTGGTATTTCCCTTAAAGGGGCAGACATCGTCGTGAAAGGCAACGTCGGCCATATGAGTTGTTTTATGGCACAGGCCGGAACTCTGGTGGTATGCGGCGATGCCGGTGATGCTCTGGGGGATTCACTGTATGAAACGCATATTTATGTGAAAGGCAGTGTGAAATCACTGGGCGCCGATTGCGTGGAAAAAGAAATGCGCGCAGAGCACGTTCAGGAGCTGACCGATCTGCTTAACCGCGCCGGTGTGGATGAAGATCCTGCTGCTTTTAAACGCTATGGTTCTGCACGGAATCTGTATAACTTTAAAGTTGATAATGCATCGGCTTATTAATGTGCCGGGAGATATAACATGAGTGAAAAAGATTTAAACGTAAACGCCGGCCTGCGCGAATCATCAACTTTTGACCTGCATTCCATGCAGGAAATCCGCCGTGCAGCCGACACCGGTATCTATGATATCCGTGGCTTTGGTGCCAAACGTAAAGTGCCGCATTTTGATGACTTACTGTTCCTCGGAGCCAGTATGTCACGTTATCCGCTGGAAGGTTATCGCGAAGCCTGTAACACCAAAGTGACCCTGGGAACCCGTTTCGCCAAAAAACCGATTGAGCTGGATATTCCGGTCACCATCGCCGGTATGAGCTTTGGCGCATTGTCAGCCAACGCCAAAGAAGCACTGGGCCGTGGTGCATCGGAAGTCGGTACCTCCACCACAACCGGTGACGGTGGTATGACACCGGAAGAACGTGGTCAGTCGAAAAAACTGGTATATCAGTATCTGCCGTCACGTTATGGTATGAATCCGGATGACCTGCGTAAAGCCGATGCCATCGAAGTGGTGCTGGGGCAGGGCGCCAAACCCGGCGGTGGCGGTATGCTGCTGGGTCAGAAAATCACTGACCGTGTCGCTCAGATGCGGACTCTGCCAAAAGGCGTTGACCAGCGTTCGGCCTGTCGTCACCCCGACTGGACCGGCCCTGATGATCTGGCCATTAAAATTCAGGAATTGCGCGAGATTACCGACTGGCAGGTACCTATTTATATTAAAGTGGGCGCCACCCGCACTTACTATGATGTCAAACTGGCGGTAAAAGCCGGGGCGGACGTAATTGTGGTGGATGGTATGCAGGGCGGTACGGCGGCCACTCAGGAAGTCTTTATCGAACATGTGGGCATTCCCACCATGGCCGCCATTCCACAGGCTGTTCAGGCGCTGCAGGAAATGGGCATGCACCGTAAGGTCCAGCTGATTGTGTCCGGCGGTATCCGTAACGGCGCAGACGTTGCCAAATGCATGGCACTGGGTGCCGATGCCGTGGCCATTGGTACGGCCGCGTTGATTGCTCTGGGCTGTAACCATCCGAAGTGGGACGAAGAGTTCCGTAAAATCGGATCGGCGGCAGGGTATTATGACGATTACCACGAAGGCAAAGACCCGGCCGGTATCTCAACCCAGGACCCTGAACTGAGCAAACGCCTTGATCCGGTTGCCGGCGGTCACCGTCTGGCTAACTATCTGCGCGTTCTGACCATGGAAGCCCAGACTCTGGCGCGCGCCTGTGGTAAAAACGACCTGCGCAATCTGGAGCCGGAAGATCTGGTTGCCTTAACCGTGGAATCTGCTGCCATGGCCCGTGTTCCTCTGGCCGGCACGGCCTGGATACCTGGTCAGGGTTACTGAAGCAAACGCTTTTAACCTTTAACAGAAACCCTGCGCCGTTCTTTCGGGAGCGGTGGCAGGATGGCTGTGCCCGCACGCAGCCTATAAAGAAAAACTATAGTGAAAGAAGTTCTATTAACAGGAGCAACAAATGAGTACTCAGTCTGAAGCAAACCAGCAGTTTATTTTAAAAGCCAGCTGTAAAGCAGGCAGTGGCATTGTTGCCGGCGTCAGCAGCTATCTTTCTGAACAGGGTTGCTATATCAGCGAGTTAGCTCAGTTCGATGACCAGGACAGCGGCCGGTTTTTTATGCGTGCCTGCTTTCATTTTGAAAGCGCAGATAAAAAAGATCCGGAAGGGCTGCGTCAGGGTTTTGCTCCTGTGGCAGAAAAGTTTGATATGGAGTGGCAGATGTTTGATGCCAGTGCTCCGACCCGTACCCTGATTATGGTGAGTAAAGCTGATCACTGTCTGGACGATCTGCTGTACCGTATGCACAAAGGTGAACTGAATATGGAAGTCACTGCTGTGGTTTCCAATCACCAGGATCTGCGACCTATGGTTGAACGTGAAGGTATCCGCTTTATTCACCTGCCGGTGACCAAAGAGAACAAGCCGGATCAGGAAAAGCGTCTGCTGGAACTGGTTGATGAAACCCGTTCTGATCTGGTGGTTCTTGCCCGTTATATGCAGATTCTTTCCGATGGCCTGTGCCGTCAGCTGGTGGGCCGGGCGATCAATATTCACCACTCTTTTCTGCCGGGCTTTAAAGGTGCCCGTCCTTACTATCAGGCCTACGACCGGGGCGTCAAACTGATTGGTGCCACCGCGCACTATGTGACATCGGATCTGGATGAAGGCCCTATCATTGAGCAGTCTGTGCAGCCGGTTGATCATACTTTTGGTCCGGAAAAACTGACCGCAGCAGGCCGTGATACCGAAACCATGGCACTGGCCCGGGCCGTCAAACGTCACACCGAACACCGCGTATTTCTGGATGGCAATAAAACCGTGGTGTTTAAGTAATAAGTAAGGTGATGAAAATGGCACAGATTATAGATGGTAAACAGATAGCCTCGGAGTTAGTGGCTGAGGTTGCTAACGGTGCTCAGGCAATTTTTTCCGAATACGGTATCCGCCCCGGGTTGGCCGTCGTGCTGGTGGGTGAGGACCCGGCCAGCCAGGTGTATGTGCGCAATAAAGTAGCGCGGGCCAAAGAAGCGGGTCTGAATTCTATTGAACACAGATTACCGGCTGATACTGATCAGGCAACACTGAATGCCCTGGTGGATGAATTAAATGCAGATGAGGCGGTACACGGTATTCTGGTGCAGCTGCCATTACCGCCACAGCTGAACGAAGAAGAAATTATCGCACGTATTAATCCGGACAAAGATGTGGATGGTTTTCATCCGCTGAATGTCGGTGCCCTGGTTGTCGGTAATGCCAGACTGGTGCCCTGTACTCCGCAGGGGTGCCTGATCATGCTGCAGAAAACGCTGGGTGATCTGAGTGGTAAACATGCGGTGGTGATCGGCCGTTCCAATATTGTTGGTAAACCGATGTCCATGTTGCTGCTGCACGCTAACTGTACCGTCAGTATCGTCCATTCCCGTACCCGCAATCCGGAAGAAGTCTGCAGGCAGGCCGATATCCTGGTTGCAGCGGTTGGCCGTACCGAAATGGTCGACGCCGGTTGGATAAAAGAAGGCGCTACCGTGATTGATGTCGGTATTAACGTCACCGAGCGCGATGGCAAGCGTAAGCTGCTGGGGGACGTCAACTTCGCTGATGTAGAACCTGTTGCCAATGCCATTACACCGGTACCGGGCGGTGTGGGCCCGATGACGATTGCCTGTCTGATGAATAACACACTGATTGCGGCACGCAACCAGCTTTCTTAAAGCGCTGGCGTGCCCGGGCGGCAGTATTCTCTGCCGCTCAAATATACAGAATTCTCAACTAAGGAGGGCTTAATATGCCTTTCTCGTTACTTAAATACGGTCTTAATAACGATTATCCGTTTGAAAAAGACGCCGACCTGCCTGCGCCTTCGACGCTGAAATCCCACTATGATGTTGTCATTATCGGCGGCGGTGGCCATGGCGTGGCGACCGCTTATTATCTGGCAAAGTATCACGGTATTACCAATGTCGCGATTCTGGAAAAAGGCTATCTTGGTGGTGGTAATACGGCGCGTAATACTGCAGTAATCCGCTCCAATTATCTGACCTCAGAAGGCGTAAAGTTTTATTCTGAATCGGTGAAAATGTATCAGGAACTGTCGAATGAATTTGATTTTAATATCATGTATTCGCGACGCGGTCAGCTGACGCTGGCGCATACGGATTCCGCTATCCGGGCGTTCCGCCAACGGACAGAAGTGAACAAGCATTTTGGTGGTAAAACGGAATTAATCGGCCCGCAGGAAATCCGCGAGCTGGTGCCGACACTGAATATGAACCCGGGTCATATGCCGGTACTGGCCGGCCTCTGGCATATGGATGGTGCAACAGCGCGCCATGATGCAGTGGCCTGGGGCTACGCTAAAGGGGCTACCCAACGTGGTGCTGAGCTGCATCAGCTGACGGAAGTCACGGGTGTGACGGTAGAAAACGGCAAAGTCACAGGCGTTAAAACCAACCGTGGTGATGTGGGTTGTGGTGTCGTTGTGCAGGCCGTCGCCGGGCACAGTTCGATACTGGCTGAAATGGCTGGCTTCCGTCTGCCGATTGTGACGTATCCACTGCAGGCGATGGTTACCCAGCCGGTGAAGCCTTTCCTGAATCCTCTGGTCAGTTCGCCGGCATTTCACTGCTATGTACAGCAGACCGGTCGCGGAGAAATTGTAATCGGTGGCGGCTCGGACCCTTATCCTCTGTATGGCACCCGTTCCAACCTGGAACTAAAAGAAGGCCTGCTGGTACACGCCGTCGAATTATTCCCGTTTATGTCGAATTTAAAACTTATGCGTCAGTGGGCAGGTATTACCGATATGACTTCTGACTACAGCCCCATCATGGGATTGAGTCCGGTGGATAATTATTATCTGGATGCCGGTTGGGGAACCTGGGGTTTTAAATCCACGCCAATCTGCGGCAAAACCATGGCCGAACTGGTGGCGAGTGGTGGCAAAGTACCGGAATTAATTCAGCCGTTCTCGCTGGATCGTTTCGATACATTCCGTCAGGTTAACGAAATGGGCGCGACCGCCGCTTCCCACTAACAGAGGAACGTTTTTATGAAAATTCTGAACTGCCCTCTGAATGGGCCTCGCAATATCAGTGAATTTGTATACGGCGGGGAAGTGAAACAAATGCCGGACCCGGCCAGTTGCACAGACCGTGAATGGGCTGAGTATGTGTTCTATCACAATAATGGCACCGGTGTGGTACGCGAGTGGTGGCTGCATGCGCCGTCGGGATACTGGTTTATCGCTGAGCGTCATCGTGTCAGTGATGAAGTAGTACGCACCTATGACCCTTCAGAGCTGGAACAGAGCGAATTCTTTGCCGCTCCTCCGGCCGATGTTCAGGAGGCCAGACAATGACAGGCGAACGTTTAAATGCTCCCATGGGGCTGCTGATCAACCGTGATCAGCCGGTCAGTTTCAGTTTTGAAGGGCGTCATTACCGGGGGTATGCCGGTGATTCCATTGCCAGTGCCTTAATCGGTAATGGCCAGTGGCTGATGTCACGCTCCTTTAAATACCATCGTCCGCGTTCCGTGTTGACCATGGCCGGTCAGGATGCCAATACTCTGGTGCAGCTGGCGTCTGATCCGAACGTGCTGGCCGACCGTACACCGGTTTCTGAAGCACTGCGGGTCGAAGGTCAGAACTACGCCGGTTCACTGGAAGGTGACCGCGATGCTTTATTAAACCACTTCGGCCGTTTTATGCCGGTGGGCTTTTATTACCGTGCTTTTTACAAACCAAAAGGTATCTGGGACTGGTGGGAAAAAGCAATCCGCAAAAAAGCCGGGCTGGGGGTTGTGGACCTGAATGCGACTGCCGGCTATCACGATAAAGAATTCCTGCATTATGACGTCGTGATCATTGGTGCCGGTCCGGCAGGACTGTCTGCTGCACTGACCGCTGCCGATGCGGGTGTCAGTGTGTTGCTGGTGGATGAAAACCCGGTGATTGGCGGGGCATTAACCTACAGCCGGTTCGACCCCGCCGGAGTCCATGCGGATGGTCTGCGCAATGAATTGAGCGAAAAAGTCCTTAACCACACGAATATCCGTGTGATGACAGAGGCTACCTGTAATGCCTGGTTTACCGATAACTGGTTACCTGTCATTCAGGGTAAACGTTTATATAAAGTCCGGGCCAAAGAATGCATTGTCGCTGCCGGTGCTTATGAGCAGCATGTGGTATTCCGCAATAACGATTTACCCGGCGTCATGATGTGTAGCGCCGCCGACCGTTTAATGAAGCTGTATGCTGTCAGACCCGGGAAAAAAGCCGTGATTCTGGCCGGTAATGATGAAGCCTATTTAACGGCGCTGGCACTGGCCGAGCAGGGCGTACATGTTGCAGCATTAATTGATATGCGTGATAAAGCCCAGGACCCGGCGCTTGCCGATGCTGTGGCGGAAGCCTGTATTAATATCAAAACCGGTATGACGGTTTACGAAGCCTTGCCGCAGGCGGGTAATAAACATATCCGTGCAGTGGATGTCCGTGCCATTACCGGCCAGGGCAAAGTGGCTGATCAGGGTGAAATTATAGACTGTGATCTGTTGTGCATGTCAGCAGGCTTTATGCCGGCTTATCAGCTGTTGTGTCAGGCGGGCGCCAGACTCAGTTACGATGATGAGCGCGCCCGCTTTGAAATCACTGACCTGCAGCCTCATCTGCACATCGCCGGTTCGGTGAATGGGGTTTATACGCTGAATGCAGTGCTGGCAGATGGTAAAGCCAAAGCCCTGAAAGCTCTGGAATTGCTGGGTAAGGCACCCGCTGAACCGGTTCCGGCAGTGCATTGTGAAAAACAGATGAACTACCACTGGCCGATTTTTAAACATCCGCAGGCCAAAGAGTTCGTCGATTTTGACGAAGATCTTCAGATCAAAGACATCGTCAATGCTACCCGTATTGGTTACCGCGATGTACAGCTGGTGAAACGCTTTTCAACGGTGGGGATGGGGCCATCCCAGGGACGGCATTCTGCTTTACCGACGGCCCGTCTTGTGGCGGATGCCACCGAGCGCAGCGTGAGTGAAACCGGGGTGACCACGGCGCGTCCGCCATTTAATGCCGAAAAGCTGGCCGTGATTGCCGGCCGGGCATTCGATCCTTATCGTCAATCCGCGATGCATCACCGCCATGTCGAACTGGGCGCGAAAATGATACCGGCGGGCAGCTGGCAGCGCCCGGCATTTTACGGTGCGGCCGAGAATCGCCTGGAATGTATCGCCAAAGAAGCACATGCCGTACGTAATAAGGTAGCGGTAATCGATGTTTCTACTCTGGGTGGTATCGAACTAAGGGGACCAGATGCCGCCGAATTTATGAACCGTATTTACACCTTCGGTTTTTTAAAGCAGGCGGTTGGCCGCACCCGTTATGCGGTATTAACCAATGAGCAGGGTGTGGTGATTGATGACGGTGTTTCCTGCCGTTTCGCCGAAGACTGTTTTTATGTCACAGCAACCACCACCGGGGTGGACTCCGTCTACCGTAACATGACGCGCTGGAATGCTATGTGGCGGCTGCGGGTGGATATTTCCAATGTGACATCGGCGTTTGCGGCGGTGAATCTGGCCGGTCCTGATTCACGTAAAGTGCTGGAAAAAATCACTGACCTGGATGTGTCGGCGCAGGCTTTCCCGTATCTGGATTGCCACGAAGCAGACATTAAAACCGCCGCGGGTAATATTCCCGCACGTTTGTTACGCGTGGGTTTTGTGGGTGAGCTGGGTTACGAAATTCACGTACCCTCGCGTTATGGCGAAGCACTCTGGGATGTGGTTATGCAGGCCGGTGCCGAATTTGGCATTACGCCATTCGGTGTGGAAACCCAGCGTCTGCTGCGTCTGGAAAAAGGCCATATCATTGTCAGTCAGGACACCGATGGCATGAGCCACCCGGGTGAACTGTCTCTGGGCTGGGCGATTAACCGTAAAAAACCTTTTTTCGTTGGCTGTCGTTCCGTCGACATTGTGATGAACGCCAAACAGACACGTAAACTGGTTGGCTTCACCTTGCCTGCGGATCTGAGACATAAAGGGCTGAAGCCGGAAGAAGGACACATTGTTCTGCGCGGTGACGACATCAGTGGCAATATCACATCCTGTGAATATTCACCGGCACTGGATGCCATCATCGGTCTGGGTTATGTCGGAATTGATCAGGCCGACACCGGCAGCCAGTTCCGTATCCGCGTCAGTGGTGGCCACGAGGTGCAGGCGGTGGTAACCGAACTGCCGTTTTACGATGCCGACAACAAACGTCAGGAGATGTGAATATGACTGATACCATGGTAACACCGGGTGATACCCTGGCGCGCAGCGGACTGTACCGTAAAATAGCCGATGCTGAATTTCTCAGTACCCCGGAATCGGCCATTGCCGCCAGCTATAGCGCCGATGACAGTGAGCAGGCCAGAAACTGTGGACTCTGTGATCTGACGCCGGTTATCCGCACCGGCTGGCGGGGTAAAACGGCGGCTGAGCATCTGCAGAGCCTTGGCTATCCTGTGCCGGAAAACCCCAATCAGGCGCTCACCAAAGACAGCGGCGAGACCCTGGTGCGTTTAAGCCGTACTGAGTTCTGGGTATTGGGTAGCCTGCAGGATATGGGTACTGCAGTAACGGAGGCGGCCCGACAGCCATCGCCGGGGTCCGATTGTTATCCGTTGTTTTGTCAGGACAGCCATGCCTGGCTGATGCTCAGTGGCGACCACTGTGCTGGCGTCATGGCGAAGCTCTGCGGCGTGGATATGCGTGCGCAAAGTTTTCCGCCCGGGTCTGTTGCTCAGACATCGGTGGCAAGAATTAACGCCATTGTTGTTCACCATCAGGTTGCCGGCACAGACGTTTTTTCGCTGTTGTTTGATGCCGGTTATCACGCTTATCTGTGGGATGTTCTGCAGGATGCCATGGCTGAATTTTCCGGTGCTCCGGTGGGGGTGCGTGCTTTTGGCATATAAACACGGATAACTTTTTGGTGCGTCAGCACCGATAACGGCGTCCCACCCCGGGCGCCGTTAATGGTTAACGCGCTGATGTTTCCAGATGCTTTTATTATGTAATTTGTTATTACAATTTTTGTATCTGTACAAATTGTAATCTAATGCTTCTTTGCTAGGCTGGAAAATAACGACACATCAGGTTATTCAGCCGTGAAAAATCTTACCATCCGCTTTAAAGTCCTGCTCCTGGCCATTATTCCGACCGCGCTGGTCACCGTATTTCTGGTTGCTCTGAATTTATATCAGGCCAATGAAAGTGGCCGGCAGACGGTTAATAATTTCTCATCCGATATGGAAGAACGGATGCAGAATGAAATCCGCAACTACGTCAGTGTGGCTAAAACTTCTGTTACTGAGCTACTTAAAAATAAGCCTGCCATGGGCAAACAGCAGGTCGTAGAGGAAGTCAAAAAGATTCTGCGACCCATGCGCTTTAATGACTCAGGCAGCGAAGGCTACTTTTTTCTTTACACGACCGATGGCGAAGTAGTGGTTCACGGCTTGAAGCCGGAACTGGAAGGTAAAAATCTGTGGGATTTTAAAGACCCCGACGGTGTGCTTCTGATCCGTGAGCTGGTTAAACAGGCAAAGAACGGCGGTGGCTTTGTTCATTATCGCTGGAAAAACGCAGAGGGCATCAATGCCAAAAAGCTGGGGTATGGTGAATTAATTCCGGAACTCAACCTGATGATCGGCAGTGGTTTCTGGATTGACAGCCTGGATCAGGAAATTGCTGATATGGAAAGCAGCATCAGCCGCTCTCTGACACACTCATTAACCGCCTCCGTGATTGCTGCTGCCATTGCTCTGGGGATTGTGCTGGTCCTGGCACTGGTCGTGGTGCGCAGTATCGTTGGTCCGCTGGTATCTGCGGTGAAGGCGATGAACAGTATCGCTGAAGGCGACGGCGACCTGACGGCGCGGCTGGAGGTAAACAGCCATGATGAAGTGGGTCAGTTAGCCAAAGCATTCAATATTTTCGCGGATCAGGTCCATGAACTGGTATCCAGCGTACGTTCGTCCACAAAAACATTGTTTGACTCGGCCAGCAGTCTGAAAGTGATGATGGAAGGTGCGTCTCAGGGCGTGGTGAAGCAGAAAGATGAAAGCGATCAGGTTGCCACCGCCATGTACGAAATGACCGCCGCTGCACAACAGGTGGCGGGCAATGCCGCAGAAGCTTCAAAAGCGGCCGGTGGCGCCAATGAGCAGGTACATGATGCACAGGGGCTGGTACAGCACGCAGTATCCGTCATGAACGGATTGTCCTCCCAGGTGGATGAAGGTGTTAAAGGCATTGAACAGCTCAGCAGTGACTCGCGCCAGATTGACTCAGTACTGGAAGTGATTCGTGCCATTGCCGAGCAGACCAACCTGCTGGCACTGAATGCTGCAATTGAAGCAGCCCGTGCCGGTGAAGCCGGAAGAGGCTTTGCGGTGGTGGCGGATGAGGTACGCACTCTGGCCAGTCGCACGCAGCAGAGTACAGAAGAAATTCAGGCCACCATTGAACAGTTGCAGAAGGGCGCCGCTAATGCCGTACGCCTGATCGGCAATATCAATGAACAGAGTGAAACCGCAGCTTCTGAAACCAGCCAGATTGATACAGCGCTGCATGAAATTCAGCAATCGGTGGGAACCATTACCGATATGAATTCGCAGATTGCCACCGCTGCTGAAGAGCAGACCAATGTCTCGGAAAGTATTAATCAGAATGTGCACGAGATTGTGCGTATCTCAGAACAGACGGCGGAGGCAACATCGCGGGCGGATGAAACCACCCATCAGCTGAACGAACTGGCGCAGCAGATGGATAATCTGGTTCGCCGCTACAAAGTCTGACCGCCTGCCTACACTACCGGCTTTTGTCGCAGCTGCGACAAAAGCCACAACAAAATCCACACCGTCAGCAGACGACCAACTCACTCTTCCCCCTTTATCGCCAGTCAACTCTCCAGCTTATTGATATTTAAAGGTTTTTTAACATCATTCCGGTGGGCTACCGGTGGCTCCGCTTTTGCAACAGAGTCAGGCAGAAAGAACCCGATGGATAAACCCCGGTGATCTGTGTACTGAACAGATCACGTCTGTTGCCCTGTCTTTGGAGTCTGTATGCGTTTTCAAGCTTACCCCAGTGAAATAGCCGCGCTGCCGTCACTGTCTGATGGCGAACGGCTGGATTACTTTCTTATGCGCGTGTTTGAGACAGAAGAATTCTGGGGGCTGAAGCAGGGAGCCGTCTGGTTCAGCCGTGCTTTACCGCAAGACAGCAAAGGTTTCCCCGCGGCGCAACGGATCCTGCCTGCCTGGTGTTATCGGCATTATGCGATGGATGCGGCGCTGGACACCTGGACCGACTGTCGTCCGGCCTCTGTTGCACTGGAATACTTTATCGACGAAGAGATTCCGGCGTTAATCGAGCAGGATATCGTACTGGATATTATGCCACGCGGCAGTGAGCCGGGTTGCATGATTACCGCCCACCGGCTGAGCAGTATCTTTGAAGGCATTATGGACGCCGGGGAATACCGCCTGGAAGGTTGATTCTGATATTAAGGGATCAACGCAGAAAAATCATAAAAAGCATTCAGGGAATTGCGCATGAATAAAATCGGAATGTTTTTCGGAACGGAAACCGGCACCACCCGCCTGGTGGCTAAAAAAATGTACAAACTGCTGGGTGACGATATCGCAGAAAAACCCGTTAACGTAAACCGTATCAGCCCTGACGACCTGCTGCAGTACGATGTACTGATTCTCGGTACGCCGAGTTATGGCGAAGGCGACATTCCGGGTAAAGATGTGGGCTGTCTGGAGAGCAACTGGGCTGAATTTCTGCAGACCTTCGGCACACCGGATTTAACCGGCAAAACCATCGCTATGTTCGGGCTGGGCGCACAGGAACGATACAGCGACCGTTTCGCCAGCTCTCTGGCAGCGCTGTATAACTTTTTTAAAGGGTTAGGGGCTGAGATGATCGGTGACTGGCCGCTGGAAGGCTACAGCTTTAATTTTTCTGCGTCTGTGGTGGATGGCCGTTTTGTCGGTCTTATTATTGATCAGCGTACGCAGGGAATGCACACCGACGAGCGCCTGAAGCAATGGGTTGAGCAGGTGAAACCTGCGTTGGCCGGGCGTCTTGGTTTACAGTTATAAGTGCAGGTATAAATACTTTGTGCAAACCCGTATTAAGAGCCGCTGAGTTCAAGCTGATATACTTTATGTTCGGTATGAAAAGCCTGCTCTGTACCCACCGCCGCTGTTGTACCGGCGGATTCCGTGTGCGTCAGGCTGATATCGAACTGAGGCGTATACAGGCCCAGTAGTTCCGGGTCCACACAATCGCTGCGCTGAGGATCACTGTTTCCGATATCTTCGGTGGTCAATAAAAAAACATGGGTAGAATGATCTATTAACCTGGCCAGGTGGCCGACGTACTGATCGCGGATACTTTGCGGTAACGCGGTCAGCGCCGCACGGTCAAAGACCCGGTCTATTTTCCCCAGCTGATGTTTTTTCAGCCCGAAAAAATCACCGCACAGGATACTTATTGGCCCGCACCGCCAGCAGGTAAAATTTCCTTGGCGGCTTTTTTTGGCTTTCAGGTTATTTTCTTTAAAAAAAGCTTTTACTGCGACCGGACTGATTTCAACGCCGGTGACGCGGTGCCCCTGCGCTGCCAGCCAAAGCATATCCAGACTTTTACCGCACAAAGGCACCAGTACATGGCTGTCCCGTCCATTCTCTGGCGGACGCCAGAAACGTGAAAGTAGCGGGTTTACCTCACTCTGATGAAAATCAGTCTGATGCCCGCGCCAGAGTTCAAGCCATAATAAATTATCCTGTGAAGGGTCGGTGTTCACAGGCGGACAGTCTTTTTCTGTAGTACTCATGGTCGTTTCTCGTGCTTCCCGATGGCGGATCAGGTTTCCGTACGGGGTGTTAACAGGAAGCGACCAATGGTCCGTATCGCTCAGGTTTTATAAAATTCGTTGTGGCTGGTGATCGGTTACCGGCGTCTTCTGGTGGCGGAATTCTGCCGACAGACGTAGCGGAAGGTTAAGTTAATTCTTGGTTGGGTGGTGTCGTCAGGCAGCACCGCATGCTCATATACCTGCTGGAATCCGGCCTGCATCACCAGCAGGGTGCCGCTGGTGAGCATAATATTCTGTTGCTGTTCTGGAGTATTGAATCTACGTATGCTGAATGCCCGTGTGGCACCTAACGAGAGCGAAGCGATAACGGCATTGTCACCCATCTCTTTATCGTCGTCCGTGTGCCAGTCAACATAGTCTTGACCATTACGGTACAGGTTCACCAGTACGGCATTAAAGCGCTCACCCGTTGCCTGTTGTACTTTTTCCCGCAGGGTCTGCAGCAGAGGTGTCCAGGGGCGCGATTCGAGCAGATTATCCGACCAGGAATAAATAATCCCCGCATCGGCGTGCCAGGTCTGCTGGCGCGGCAGAATAAAGCGGCGACCATAGACTTCATAATCCTGTGGTGGCCACGGGTGATGGTGCAGTAATTCGTTAAAGAAGCATTCACTGTCAGCAGGGGAGAGAAAACCCTGCTGTAGTGTTATCCGTTGGCTCAGCTGTTGAGGCAGCTGTTCCCGGCGGGCAGCAGGCTGTACTGCCTCCACAACTTCATATACTTCACGAACAGAGCATGTTTCAGCTGGCATAATCCACGGCGGCGATACAGGCGTCATCGCGTACGGTATGCAGGGCGTTGTTAAATAACATCTCATCACTGAACAGGATGCTGCGCGCCACCGGCAGGCCGCCGGAATCTTTAATCATAAAAAACAGGCCGCCATCTGCCGTCTGCCCTTTGGCTATAAACTGGCTCATCATGGAACCGACGCGGGTATCCTGAATGGCTTTATCAATCATTTCTTTGCCTTCAAAGGCCGGGCTGGTCATCAGCAGTTCGCCTTTCGGGTTGAGGTACTCAAACTGAAAAAAACCTTCGTTTTCGGTGACAACTCTGAATGTACCAGGCATAAGCGGCTCCTCGTTATGGTTTGTCTGGCTGAGTGGCTATTTTTTATCTGCTTTGCTCTCCTTCTATTGAGTTTGCAAAGCCTGAGCCAGACATTAACTGACTGTTTTTGTACGTTTTTTTAGCCGGCCTCTGTTTTTTTGTGCTGATCCCGACAGGTATTTTGCAGTATTCGGTACATAAAGCAGCAGATACAGCGGCGTTAAGCAGGCCGAACAGCATTCAGTCGCCGGGACTGAATTTTGCAGAACATCCTCTCAGGCATACTGTAAGCTGGATGATTCACCGGAGATACGTGATGGCAAACGAATTTAAAGCGCTGAAGGAATGTGCAACAGTTACCGCAACCCTGCAGGAGCTGGCGGGTATTAACGCTATTATCTGTGAAGAGATTCCAATGCCGGGTTTCCGCAGTGAATACGACAGCCTGCTGCTGGATATTGTGAATACCTATCAGGTGGTGGTGGATATTCTGCAGCCGCTGATGATGCTTAACCAGCGCGATTCTTTTGTGTCATCCTTTGAAGATATTGCCCAATGGTACGCTGACCACTATCAGCGGGCGTTAAGTCAGCCGCGCATCAATGCTGAGTTTACCTTTGAGAAATACCTGCAGTTCCGCAAACGTAAAGAAGTCAACACCAGCTACCCGTTACTGAAGGCCTGCTTCGGCCGCCTGCACGATTTTATCGATAAGTGGATCGACAATGATATCTGGCTGGCGATGAGCATTGATACCATGCTGAAGATGGTCAACCTGGTGATCAGCGACCTGGCCGACATACGTAAACGCGACCGGGATGAAGCCTTTATGCTGGCACAGGCCAGCATCGGTAAGCTGGCGCCTTATCTGGCGATGATTGAAGCCGGGCTGGCAGAGATTGCCAGCACCGGCACCCAGGCCGAAGCCTGGTCTGAACAGAAAGGTGAGCAGAAAGGTGAACAGAAAACCGCCTGAGCGGCGGATTTGCTCACCGGCAATCAGCCTGCGGCTTTCTTACTGGCCGGTTCTGCATCTGCAAGATATGCCTCCAGCGAGTCATCCAGCGCGTCCAGCCAGGGCGTGTGGTGTGGCGGTGACATAGTACCCGTCATCAGCGAGCGGTAAGAGTGATTACGGAACCCCATAATGTCTTCTTTTTTATGGTGCTTCCATTCCAGGAATGTCTGGTTAACACCATCAATATCAAAGGTCGGGTAATCCGTCTGCTTGATTAAATGCAGAATATAAGCACCCTGATATTCATACATTTCTTTTGCGGTTTCGAGCTTCAGTTCTTTAATACGCCATTGTGCACTGTCGGCTTTCATCTCATCAGCGGAAGGCAGAGGGATGCGTCCGAGCATCACATCACGGGCAAACCAGGCCTGGGCATCAAACATATTAAAGCTGTACCACTGATCCTGCATACCAATGTAGAAGAGTTTAGGGTTATCTTCCCAGACAACACCCTGATACAGGTCCAGCGGCCACAGACGGTTATCCGTTATCAGTCGCAGGTCATCATTCAGAAACGGGAAGTGGTGGATATAGCCGGTACACAGGATAATGGCATCAATATGTTTGCTGCTGCCATCACTGAAGAATGCCATATTTTCATCCACATGGGTCAGAGCGGGTTTCTCTTCCCAGTTATCGGGCCAGTCAAAACCCATAGGTTCTGACCGATAGCAGGAGGTTATGGAACGCGCACCGTATTTGTAGCACTGCGAGCCAATATCTTCTGCAGAGTAGCTGGAACCTACCACCAGAATATCTTTGTCTTTAAATTCCAGCGCATCGCGGAAATCATGGGCGTGTAATACGCGCCCGCCAAAGCTTTCAAAACCAGGGTATTCCGGTACATTGGGCGTAGAGAAATGACCACTGCAGACCACTACATAATCAAAGTCTTCTGAATAAACTTTGTCTTCATTGTGATCGTGTACAGTAACAGTGAAGTTGTCAGTCTCTTCATTGAACTCGATATGGCGTACCGGCGTACTGAAACGTATGTATTTGCGTACTCCGGCTTTTTCCACCCGTCCTTTAATGTAATCCCAGAGCACCTCCCGGGGCGGGTAGGAAGCAATGGGCCGGCCAAAGTGTTCTTCAAAGGTATAGTCGGCAAATTCCAGGCACTCTTTCGGGCCATTGGACCAGAGATAACGATACATACTGGTATGCACAGGTTCTCCGTTTTCATCCATGCCGGTACGCCAGGTGTAATTCCACTGGCCACCCCAGTCACTTTGTTTTTCGAAGCACACGATTTCGGGAATATCCGCGCCTTTTTCCTGCGCTGACTGAAAAGCCCGGAGTTGAGCCATACCGCTGGGGCCGGCACCAATAATTGCAACACGCTGAGTCATCTTGATCTCCTTTTTAGTGGATACAATCAAGATAAAAAGAATGCCGGTATTTACCTACTCCCCGGTGTGGGTAACCAGAAAGGTATAGTGGCTTATTTATTGACTGTCGCTTTCAAATACGACGCCCTGAACACCGAGCACCTGGCCACTGGCTGAATAAATTCCACGACCTTTTTCTCTTACCGTACGGCGCTTGCCCTCGGCATCACAAATACGGTATTTCAGCTCATAGGCTGTATTATTATTCAGTGCATCCTGTACGGCGGTCCAGACGTACCCCGCGTCCTGGGGATCAATCATAGAACCATAAGACAGCTGTGACTGATTCATCAGTTGTTCCGCCGGGTAGCCGGTCACTTCCAGGCAGCCATCACTGACATATTCCATCGTCCAGCTTAAATTATTGCGTGAACGGAACAGCATGGCCGGAACACCCCGTATCAGTCCGTTCAGACTGCGCAGACTGGCATGCCGGACTTCTTCTTTGCGCACCTGAGGGGTAATGTCGCACAACGTTGCGCTGATCGGATAAAGGCTGCCAGCGCGCATGGATTGCAGACGCATTTCGCACCAGCGTAATTCATCATCCGGGCCGACCAGGCGTACCCAGATAAGCTGACTGAGACGGGTTTCTGCCACATCATGCAGGGCGTTTTGCCAGATGCTGATGTCTTCCGGATGAAAGAAAGACGTCAGCACGCGTCCGACAGTATCTTTTTTACTGACCCCGGTTAATGTCTCCCAGCAGTGATTCACATATTGCAGCTGGTCGCCATCGCTGACACTGAATACCACATCTTTCAGCGAATTCAGTAATTCGTTCATGGAATAGTCCGGCCCCGTGACCGGATCGGTGCGGAAAAATTTCAGCAGGGTCATCAGGGGGTATCCGTGCGGTCAGTGACTGACAGGGTGGTGTTGTTATAAGCCCAGGCCGCCAGCTCCAGGCGCGAATGCAGGTTCAGTTTACGCAGCATATTTTTAACGTACACTTTCACGGTACCATCACTGATGCCCAGCTCCCGGGCAATCAGTTTATTACTCATGCCCTGACTGATCAGCTGCAGAGTCTGCTGTTCACGCTGCGTCAGTTCGTTGGTGTCGTTCAGGTCTGTGTTGGCGTCGCTTTTTTCTGTACTTTCTTCCCGTGGCCCTTCCCGTTGCCCTTCGCGTAATCCGCGTGCCAGCAGATTAACACTGGCAGCATTCAGCGCGACTTCCCCCTGCATGACGTTGCGAAGCTGGCGGGTCATATCATCCGGTGCCGTATCTTTTAACAGGTAGCCATCGGCGCCGGCACTCAGCGCCTCGATTAAATGCTCGCTGTCATCGGACGCGGTAATCATAACGATGCGCATCTCAGTGCCCAGTTCACGAATTTTTTTAAGTGCGTCAAGGCCGGAAATATCCGGCATCTGTAAATCCAGCAGCAACAGATCGGCATCATACTGGTCCAGCTGGTCGATATAGTCGCGGGCATTATCAAAGTCGGCCAGAACGCGGAAGCCGGATGTTTCTTTCAGCAACTGCACCATGCCGCGGCGGAATAGCGGGTGGTCATCAACCACGACTGCCTGTACCGCGGGCAGATTGTCTGCCAGGTGATCGTCAGGGGAAATCATGCCGGCTGCTCTTCCTGTGTGCGGAAAGTTATTTCTACCCGGGTACCGCCACCCTGGCGATTACTGATCTGGCAGCGGGCGGCAATGCTGCTGGCACGCTCCTGCATGATCGTCAGTCCATAGCTGTCCGACCGGGCCTGGTTTCTATCTATACCGCGGCCATTGTCCTCAATGGTCAGTCTGACTTTATTGTGTTTCCGGAACAGACGGATGCGGGCATGACTGGCATGGGAATGACGTACAATATTGGCCAGTGCTTCGCGCACTATATAGCTCAGCTGGGTTAACTGGCGGTGATTAACGGATAAATCCGGACAGCGGTTATCCAGCTGAAAAACGATGGCGGAGTGCTGTTCAAATTCTTCAAGGGCGTTGATAAACATCTGATCCAGCGACTGCTCTCTGAGATTCAGGCGCGATGTGCGGATCAGTTCCCGTACCTGACGGTAGGCCACCAGAGTCTGGTCGGCCAGGTCGTCGCTGATGGTTTTCATGTGGGGCTGTACACAGGTCTCATCCATCAGCGTCTGTAACCGCGCTGAGCGGATGCGCATATAACCCAGCACCTGTGCCAGCGAATCATGCAGCTCTGCCGCCTGAGCGCGGCGTTCACTGTGCAGTGACTGGCGGATTTCCCGCTGACGCTGGCAATACAGGCTGAGTCCGCGTGCAAAAGCGTCACGCATTGGCCGGGTCAGTGAATGCAGGGATTCTTTATCGTATTCATTCAGAGACGACACGACCGCCAGCCAACCGGGTTCGGTTTCTCCTTTCAGTGCCAGTGTCTGCAGGAATATTTCTCTTCCTGCCGTGCGGCCGGCGCCTGACAGTGCGGTGTTGAATACGGTGTCTGCCGCTGCGGCACGGTGGCGCAGCTGGCGGATGTGATGTTGCACAGGCGTAAGCCAGTCCTGCTGAGCGGCTTTATCCGCGGCGGTGATCAGGGTCGCTGCCTGCTCAGTGGCGGGCAGGGCAATGGCCAGTTGCAGTGAATGATCACGCAGCAAATAGCGCAGACGCTGCTGGCAGCGGTGAACAATATCTCTCATTGAGCTCTCGCTGGCGGCGGCGATGTCCAGCGTCAGGCTCTGATAATCCGTCGGCATCAGAGACGGTGTCAGTGGCCGGGCCTTACTGAGCCACATCTGCAGCCACTGGAAAGAGCGGGATGGTTTCTGATCAGTAACAGCTGACATATTCCCCTCCGGTATTTTCTGCGATTGAGTATTGGCGTGCGTGCCATTGTCCGGGCACAGGATTAAATATTCTGTGCGGTGTCTGGCCTTCTGCCCGAAGTAAAGAGCAGAAGTTGTGCCATTCTGCGGCTTTTTGGCCGGGTTACTCCCAAGTGGGTACTCCTCCCGGAGGATTGAGAGAAAAATCCTGCTGGTAAACATTATTAACCAGTGAGAAACACCGGTGCTGTGATCTTTCATTGCCGATCCGGAGCCAGCCGCCTTGTTTTTCGCCATGCTGAGTGACCCGCAAATTGCACAGCACTGGCGCAAAGACGATCACCAATGGGCGATCACGGTGCTGTGTGTTCTCCGTCAACACTGAAGCATCAGACAGGAGACCGGCATGGAATCAATGCCCATCAGCGGCGAGGCAGATCATACCGCTTCCCCTACCCGGATTTACCGGATCGGGGGGCAGGATGCACTGCGCATCAAAGTATCCGCCGGCGACTATCTGTGCGTCAGCAGTGCCAGTGGTCATCAGCCCTGCGAAATGCTCGTGCTCAATTCGGCATCAGAGCCCGCGGCAGCCTGTGTGGACACGGCACAGACACCCGCTCCGGCGCTGCTGACCTGGCAGCTGCTGAAAGAGAACAGCCACGCAGCCCGGGCGCTGAATAATCGCTTTGCGCAGTGGAATATCCGTGATGAACATCTCGGCCAGGCACTGACCTTTGCGGCGCAGAGTTTGCCGGCATTATCCATTCGGCAGGATGCAGAGCTGATCATTATTGCGCCGGGAGCGTCCATGATGGTGGATGACCAGACGCCACCCGAAGAGCTGACGGTGTCACTCCGCAGCGCCTGGGGAATTCAGCAGGAATTCGATGATCTGCCGGAGCCGCTGGCAACGCCGGTGGCGGAACACCGTATTAAAAACAGCACGGCCGGGGTATACGAAGTGAAAGCCGGGCAGTGGATTCAGGTGATTGATGTCGCCGGTAAGCAATGCTCCGACTTAATTGCCTTCGACCTGCAGGCATTACAAAACGGCCGCGAAGTCATGCTGGATGCCACGGCCACTCGCACAGTGCAGGGGCTGAGTCTGCCGCAGCCCGGGCTGCATTCAAAATTTCTCGATGCTGATATGCAGAGCATGTTGCAGGTCGTACAGGATACCGTGGGCCGTCATGACAGTTTTCTGTACGCCTGCACCAATAAATTTTACGAAGATGCCGGTTATTTTGGCCATGTCAGCTGCAGCGATAACTTCAATAAAGCGCTGGCGCCTTATGGCATAGCCCCCCGTGCTGGCTGGCCGGCGATTAATTTATTTTTTAACACAGTGGTCGGTGAGTGCGGAACCATTTTTTCAGACGAGCCTTTTTCCCGCGCCGGGGATTATGTGCTGCTGCGCGCACAGCGTGATCTGCTGATCGGCAGCTCAGCCTGCCCGGATGATATTGATCCGGCCAATGGCTGGGTGCCCACTGATATTCATGTGCGTGTGTATGGCGCGGACGAGGATTTTCCCCGCTCTGTTGCTTATCGCACCCTGCCAGAGGAATTACCGCGTATGACCAGACAAACCGGCTTTCATCCACGCACATCGGCGATGTCCAGCCACTTCACTGAGTACCGTGGCTATTGGGTGGCGGCAGAATATGATGGCTATGGTGCGCGGGCTGAATATCTCGCCTGTCGTGAACGGGTGGCGCTGCTTGATTTAACGCCACTGCGTAAATTTGAAGTGGTAGGTCCGGATGCTGAAGAACTGCTGCAGTATGCCCTGACACGTAACGTACGGCGTCTGGCGGTGGGAGAAATTGTTTACACGGCAGTGTGCTGTGAAACCGGTGGCATGATTGATGACGGCACCTTATTCCGTCTCGGTGAACAGAATTTCCGTTTTGTCGCCGGTGATCCCTATATGGAAACCTGGCTGCGTGAACTGGCTGAGGAAAAAGGCTATCGCGTACGCATTCAGAATTCATCCGACCAGATTCATAATCTGTCGTTACAGGGGCCACAAAGCCGCGCATTACTCAGCGAAATTATCTGGACACCGGACCATCAGCCGGATGTTAAAGATCTGCGCTGGTTCCATTTTACCATTGGCCGTCTGGGCGCTGCGGACGGTATTCCTGTGATGGTCTCGCGTACAGGTTATACCGGCGAGCTGGGGTTTGAAATCTGGTGTCATCCGGATCATGGCGTTGAATTGTGGGATGCCATCTGGTCCGCTGGCCAGTCATTCGGTATTGCTCCGATGGGCTTTGATGCGCTGGATATGCTGCGTATCGAAGCCGGGCTTATTTTCGCCGACCATGAATTCTGTCCGCAGACCAATCCTTACGAAGCCGGTATCGGATTTACGGTACCGATGAAAACCAAAGAAGAAGATTTTGTCGGCCGCAGCGCCATGGCGGCACAGAATCCCGCCAGCCGGAAAAAACTGGTAGGCCTGTTTATTGAAGATACCGATACCGTATCGCATGGGGATGAAGTGTACAGCGGCCGTTATCCGGTCGGTGTGATTACCAGTGCCACCCGTTCCCCCTTACTGAATAAACAGATTGCCATGTGCCGGGTCGCGCCGGAATTTTCAGAGGCCGGCACGTCACTGGAAGTCGGTCAGCTTGATGGACACAAAAAGCGTCTGCGGGCAACCGTCACGACCACACCGTTTTACGATCCTGAGCGTACACGGGTACGTTCTTAATATTAAAAATGAGTAATAAGAGGTAAGTACTATGCCAGCTATGAAATTTTTCCCGCAGGCGATTAAAACAGAGCAACCGGATATGGAACGCCCGGGCGTTAACGCCTGGCTCGGCGATGTTGCCGTTTCCAGCGATGAAGATAAAACCATCGCCGCCGGTTTTTTTCACCTGAAAAAATCTGAAAAACCACTGGTGTATGACTACACCTACCATGAAATGAAATGCATCGTTGAAGGTGAATTTAAAATCACAGATCAGGACGGCAATGTGGCCCATGCCAAAGCCGGGGATGTGTTTTATTTCCCCGCTGGCAGCACCATCACCTTTGAAACCGACAGCTATGGTATCGGCTTCTTCTGCGGTCAGCGCCGTGAGGGTGAAGGCTGAGTCGCCTGTGCCTGTCTGCTGTGTTATTGAGTTCATTGTAAATGAACTGATATGAAGCAGAACTGACCCGGTGTTGTGCATTCAGCCGGGTCAGTGGCTGACGGTACGCTGATTATTACCATATAAAACAATGGCTTAGATAAAAAGCGTACGGCTGGTCCGGTTTTTGCCTTTCCTGTCAGGAATAAAAATATCCTACTGGGCAGGCTGATACCGGGCCCGGGTTGGCCTGAACATGGCTTTGACAGAAGGTTTGTTGTTTCCCGCATGCGCGGTGAATGGTTTCACACAGCTGGAGTTTGGTATGCAAACGAATGCAGATAAGCCAGAACTTACGTTAAATCCCGGTGTAAAAAGCCGGCCGCAGTATCCACCGGTCAGTCTTAATCCGGCGGCACAGTGTCAGGTATTTATTGCCCGGAAAAATACCACCGGCGACAAGGCCGGCGCTCTGTTAAAACCGCTGATGGACGAAGCGGAAAAAAGTGAAAAATCACTGAATATTATTCCTCTGGTGGTGGGCGAAGACGGCGATGTCATCAGTATGTCGCAATTGCCGCAGACCATCAGCAGTCTGCCACTGGCCAGCAGTTTTTATCTGGCCGGTACCGAGGCCTTTATCTGGGATGTGGCCAAACTGATCTGCGAAGCCGGTTTTATTATGGAACAGGTTCATCTTCTGCCGCCGGTCAATAATGAGCGGCGCCTGTTCTGTACCCATTGCTACGCCATCACCGAACCTGTCACCCACAGCCCGGCTGTCTGCAGTGGTTGTGGCCGACATTTATTGGTACGTGATCACTTTTCAAAAATTCACCGTGCCTATGTCGGTGTACAGATTGATGCTGAAGACCCGGCCGACCTGCCGGAAGAATCAGAGGAGTTGTGCTGATGAGTAAGTCGATGATTCCGGTACGTGTGGCATCCGTGCGTGATGTCGCACCGAAAATACGAGAATTCCGTTTTACCGCTGTAGACCAGGCACTGCCGGCATTTTCCGCCGGTTCCCATGTCATGGTGGAAATGCAGGGGGCAGAAAAAACGTACCGTAATGCTTATTCACTGATGAGTGATCCGGCAGATATCAGCAGTTATGGAATTGCCGTGCGACTGCAGGACGAATCCCGTGGTGGCTCCGTTTTCATGCATACTCAGGTGCAAGAAGGTGATGTGCTGAATATTGCACCACCGGCGAATTTATTCGCTCCGCACTGGGCAGCGAAGAAACATATTCTTATTGCCGGTGGTGTGGGGATTACGCCTTTCATGTCGTATCTGCCGGAAATGAAGCGCCGTAACGCCGACTTTGAGCTGCACTATCTGTATCGCAGTGCACAGACCGGTGCTTACCGCCAGCAGCTGTCAGAGGCGCTGGGAGAAAAGTACTTCAGTTATGATTCCGATCACGGACAACAGTGTATCGTGCACCAGCTGTTAGCGCAGCTGAGCCCGGGAGCGCACGTATATATCTGTGGGCCGGAGAGCCTGATTGAGGCGGTAAAAACAGAAGCCGCGACGCTGGGAATTCCGGCCGGCATTATCCATTACGAGGAATTTGCCGCGCCCAAACCCGGCAAAGCATTTACCGTCAGTCTGGCTTCCAGTGGTCAGCAGATCGCTGTGGACGGGGAGAGCAGTATGCTTGAAGCACTGGAAGAAGCCGGTGTTGAAGTCGCCAATATGTGCCGTGGTGGTGTGTGCGGGCAATGTGTAACCGGCGTAAAAGAAGGCATTCCGGAACACCGGGATGATTTTCTGTCTGCTGCTGAAAAAGCCTCCGGGCAATGTGTGATGCCCTGTGTTTCCCGTGCTGTTACTGACAGCCTGACCCTGGACCTGTGAGGAAAGAATGATGCGAACAGCACCTGCTAAATTAGAAACTTTCCGCGATGATTTTACTTACACCAACAGTAAAGAAGCGATTGAGCGTTTTCCTTTTCCTTTTCCGGAAGATGAATACGCCTACTCAGTGAATATTGAGCCACACACATTACCGGGCCCTGCCGGCAGTGTTAATGAATTCCTGTTTGATATTGATGAACACTATCTGTCAGAAATGGCTGAGCGGGATCTGGTATTAAAAGAAAATCCTAAACGCTGTCTGGCCATGCCCCATATGGAGCCGGCATGCTGGGATTTCATTGACCGCGCCATGACGACTATGTCAGCGGATTATCCGGATTATTTTAAACTGGAAAAAAACGGTGATCAGTGGCACTGGCAGAATCTTCTGCTGAAGCTCGATGATACCTTTACCTTTGGTGACAGCAGTACTCTGCCATGCCCGCCGATGGAATACATGGGGCGTCAGGTACAGGGTGATATTGCGCTGCTGGATCAGCGTGACGGCGACCTGTTTCTGGATGCCGGTATCGTGACCTGCCCGGCCGACTGGTCACTGGCCTTTGATGCCGGTATGAGTTTTAAAGAATGGCACGGTCCCGTGCCCATGGCGCACGAAATGGGTGTGTTTGACCGTGCACTGAAATATCTCACGGCTATTCCGGTTGACCGTCCGGTGCGCAGACTCAACTGGACATTAACCGTCAATGCGCGCATGGATACCTCGCCGGAAACTTACCCTATGTGGGGAGCTGAAAACCGTTCTGTCACGCCAGAAAACGTGGGTGAAAAAGTGTATCTGCGTGTGGAATTGCAGGTGCTCGACCGTATGGCGCGTTCCAATGCGCTGATGTTCAGTATCCGTACTTATCTGATCAGTATGGACGATCTGGTCACTAATAAGGATTGGGCACGACGTATGCATCGGGTTATGAAGAATTTACCGGAGCCTCTGATTGACTATAAAGGTCTTACCCATTATCACCAGATACTGGTGGACTGGCTGGCAAAATATGATCCGGTAAACTGATTTTCAGTGTTGTGATCACACAACGGATAATCTGAAATCTTAATACTCCCGCCCACGCGGGAGTTGGCGTTTATTGGGAAAGCTATGACAGGACCAGATAAAGAACCTTTTGAATTACTGACTCATGAACAACAGCTGCAACACCTGCAGAGTGTTGCACAGCGCGCACTGCCAGCCTGGGGCATACCTGAGGACGCAGAGCTGAGGCTGCTCAGCCTGTCTGAAAATGCAACCTACCTGGTAACATCGGCCGCTTCTCCGGTACGCGATGCAGCCGGTGAACCGCAACCTGTGATTCTGCGGGTGCACCGTACCGGCTATCACAGTAAAAACGCAATCCGTACTGAACTGGCCTGGATGAAAGCGCTGCAGGCAGAAGAAAAACTGGCGACACCACAGGCGGTCAGTGCCCTGAATGGTGAAATCATTCAGACCATTGAAACCCCGGCGCTGAAAGAAAGCCGCTTTGCCGTACTGTTTGAACTTATCCCCGGTGAAGCGCCGGATGAATCCCGTTTAATTGAACCTTTTAAACGTCTGGGGGCAGTGACCGCACGTATGCACCGGCATGCACGCCAGTGGCCGCGGCCGGATTATTTTGAACGTTTAATCTGGGATTTTGATGGTTGCCTGGGCGCGGTTCAGTTATGGGGAGACTGGCGTGACGGACCAGGATTATGTGCCGACGGTAAAGTGGTGTTGGAAAATGCACAGGTTCAGATTGAACAGCGTTTACAGGCGTACGGCCGTAATGCCGGAAAATTCGGACTGATTCATGCAGATCTGCGACTGGCCAATCTGCTGGAATCGGACGGTGAAACCCGGGTAATTGATTTTGATGATGCCGGCCTCGGCTGGTTTATGTACGACCTGGCCAGTGCCGTCAGTTTTATTGAAACCCGCGCGGATCTCCCGGAATTAATTCAGGCGTGGATCGAAGGGTATCGTACGCAAGGTCAGCTGAGTGCTGAGGATATTGCCGAAATTCCCACTTTTATTATGCTGCGCCGCATGACTTTGCTGGCCTGGATAGGATCACATTCAAAAACCGAGCTGGCCAGAGAGCAGGGCGAAGAATTTACTCAGGGCACGCTGAAACTGGCCGCCAGATACCTGCAGGGTGAACTGTTAGCGCCGCCCGGCGGTGAGCAGGAAACGCCATGAGCAATGATCACCAGGATGACAACCCGCCATCACTGAAACCCATACTGGATCAGAATGCCTGTGATTTTTCCGCCAGCGGTAATCTTCATATTGATGGCCTGGTGCAGGAAAGACTGCAGACGCTGGGGCCGACGTCGGTACTCTTTTATCGTAAACCGCTGGAGTTTGATCACGGGCAAGGGGTCTGGCTGTTTGATACCGATGGTAACCGCTATCTGGACGCCTACAACAATGTCGCGGTGCTGGGCCATGCTCACCCCGCGGTCAGCGACGCGGTTGCTGCTCAACTGCAAAAAATTAACAGTCACAGCCGCTATCTGAATAAAGCCGGACACACCTATGCTCAGCAATTGCTGGCGACACTCTCCGCGGGCGAAGACTGTGGATTTCTTCCGGACCCTCGTCTGGTCATGACCTGCACCGGCAGTGAAGCAAATGATCTGGCACTGCGTCTGGCATTTTTAGCCACCGGGGCTCAGGGCGTTATTGTTTCTGAAGCGGCTTATCACGGTAATACCTGGCTGGTGAATCAGATTTCTCCGTCATCCTGCCGTCAATTGCCGGACTGGGTTGCGACTTTTTCGCTGGATGCCCTGCAACAGGAGGATATTCCTGTGCATCAGGCGATGGCAGCGATACGGGAAGAAATTACCCGCGCGATCAATACACTGAAAAGCCGGGGCTATGGGGTCGCGGCACTGATCGCTGACAGTATTTTTTCCAGTGACGGTGTCTTCGCTCATCCCACTGGTTTTTTAACCGCCGCGGTGGATGAAGTGCGGGAAGCTGGCGGGGTATTTATTGCCGATGAAGTACAGCCCGGCTTTGCCCGCACGGGTGAAGCATTCTGGGGCTACCTGCGTCACAGTCAGGCACAGCAACCATTGCAGCCGGACATCATCAGTTTTGGCAAACCCATGGGGAATGGTTACCCTGTGGCGGGTCTGATTGCTCCGGACAATCTGTTGCAGGCAATGGCGGATAAAGAAGGTTATTTCAATACCTTCGCCGGTTCCCATGCGGCGGTGGCGGCGGCTCAGGCCGTACTGACCACGATTGGTATGGAAGGCCTGCAGGAAAATGCCCGCCATACCGGCGCTGCCTTTAAACAGGAATTAATCACGCTGGCAGACAGCTGCCCGCTGATCCGTTCCGTCCGTGGCGCGGGTTTATTTATTGGTGTTGATCTGGTGAATGCACACGGTGAACCGGATGCAGAACTGACCAGCCAGATTATCAATGCATTGCGGGAACAGGGCATTCTCATCGGCGCTGCCGGTAAACACGGCAGCACACTGAAAATCCGCCCGCCCCTGTGTTTTTCACAGGACAATGTGGCTCTGTTTATCAGCCGCTTCCGTCATGTACTGACAACCATTCATTCATAACCACCACAGAGACAGGAGCTCAATATGAGTGCGCAGAAAGTTCTGGTAACAGGGGCAACCAAAGGTATTGGCAAAGGCATCGCCAAAGTGTTTGCCAGCCACGGCTGTGATGTAGCCGTGCTGGGCCGTGATCAGAGTACGGCGGATGCCGCAGCCGCAGAACTGGCGGCCAGTACTGGCAGTAAGGTGATCGGGGTGGCAGGGCAGGTCAGTGATAAAGCCTCCATGAGCGCGGCCATTGATAAAGTGGTGGCTGAATTCGGCGGTCTGGATGTGTTGTGTGCCAACGCCGGTATCTTCCCCGATGCGCCCCTGGAAAGCATGTCTGAAGATGACTGGGATCTGGTGATGAACACCAACCTGAAAGGTACCTTTATTTCCGTGCAGGCCGCGATTCCTGCGCTGAAAGAAAGCAGTGCCGGGCGTATTGTTGTTACCTCGTCGATTACCGGTCCGGTGACCGGCTTTCCGGGCTGGGCGCATTATGGTGCCAGTAAAGCGGGACAGCTGGGTTTTATCCGCACCGCGTCGATTGAGCTGGCGAAATATCAGATCACCATCAACGCTGTTATGCCCGGCAATATTCTGACCGAAGGCTTGCAGGGCATGGGCGAAGAGTATTTAACCCAGATGGCGAATTCGATTCCTCTGAAGCGTCTCGGACAAGTGGAAGATATCGGTAACGCCGCTTATTACTTTGCCTCTGAAGGCGCCGGTTATGTCACCGGGCAGACCATTGTGGTGGACGGCGGGCAGATACTGCCGGAATCTCTCGAAGCGCTGGAATAATATCAGTCATGGCCGGCAGGGACGCCGGCAACAGAGTGGCTGCAGAGACATCAGGTTATCCGCGCCAGAACACCGGAGTTAACAGCACCATAACCGTTAATAATTCCAGCCGCCCCAGCACCATGGCAAAACATAAAATCCATTTGGCGGTATCTGTCAGAGGGGCAAAATTACCGGCAGGGCCAATAATGTCGCCCAGGCCGGGCCCGACGTTAGTCAGTGCGGTGGCGGCACCGGTAAAGCTGGATACGAAATCAAGTCCGGTCAGCGACAGAATCAGTGTGGTGATCACCAGGGTAATAAAAAACAGGAAGGAAAAAGCCACCGCCGACGACATAATATCGTCGGAAACGGCTTTGCCATTGTAAGTCACCCGGGATATTCCGTGCGGATGCACCAGACGGTTCATCTGATCTTTTAAAAATAACCACGACAGCTGAAAACGGAAAATTTTCATCCCGCCACTCGTAGAACCGGAACAGCCACCAATAAAGGTGACAAAGAAAAATAACGTAATGCTGAACACGCCCCATTGGGTGTAATCACCGGAGGCATAGCCTGTGGTGGTGATCACAGAGACAATATTAAAGGCCACGTGGGTCAGGGTATCGAAGGCATTGAGGTGATCAGTGGTCAGCAGCCGCTCCAGGGTCAGCAGGATGACCAGACCGGCCACAATCAGTATAAAGCCTTTGGTCTGTTCATCTTTTAACGAAGCTGGACGGCGTTCGTTCATAAAGCGGATAAACAGCATAAAGGGCATACCGCCGAGCATCATAAACAGCGTGGCAATCCACAGAATGCCGTTATCAAAACGGCCCATGGAACTGTCGTCCGTGGCATAGCCGCCGGTTGAGACCGTAGTCATAGCATGATTAACGGCATCAAAGGGCGTCATTCCGGCCAGGAAATAACTCATTGCACAGCAAAACGTCAGGCTGAAATACAGAATCATCAGTGCCCGGGCCAGGTCGCGGAAACGTGGCAGTGATTTATCAGACCAGTCAGACGACTCCGTCTGGAACAGACGCATGCCGCCGACGCGCAGAAAAGGCAGCACCGACACGGCCATACCAATCACACCGAAACCGCCCACCCATTGCAACATAGAGCGCCACAGCAGCAGCGAGCCGGGTAATTCATGCAGACCATGCATCACGGTAGAGCCGGTGGTGGTAATCCCCGAGACTGCTTCGAATACCGCGTCGGTCAGGGTTAATGGGTGGTGTGTCAGGGTCAGTGGCAGGGCACTGAAAAATGACAGCAATAACCAACTGAGCGATGTCAGCAGATACAACTGGCGGGCCGTCAGAGAAAAAGGTTCATCATAGCCCGGCGCCATCATCAGCATGCCGGCAAACGCGGTCAGGGCCGAACCTATCAGAAAGGCCTGATATTCATGGTCATCGCTGAGCAGTGCATAGGCCGCCGGCACCAGCATCAGAGCCGCCATAATAAAGGCGAGGATACCGCATACATAAAATACCGGACGGATCAGCTTAAACAGGAGGGAGGTCTTTTGCATACCAACCATTGCCGTCATCTGAAACCGCAGCAGTCTAGCTCAGCAGGCGCTAAAAGAATAATGTTTCTGCGCGGCGGCCTGTACGCTGCGGCGGAAACAATGTCCGCTGACATTGTCCATCAATGCGCGGCCTGAGCTGCCGGTGAATTGTTTACAATTTGCCGTTGGGCTTTCTAAGTATTTGTTTTTAAAGGACTATATTTGTTTTTATGAAGGTGGCACAGCGGCTGCTATAGGTCTGACAGTCAATGAGTAATTAACCAACAGACTGGAGACAAACAATGTCCACTGGCGCAGAAACAACCGTAACCGCATCTTACCTCCGCCCTATCGATGGCGAAGGTCTGGCCGCTTTTGCAGAAAAAGGGCTGAGCAATCCTGAAAACCGTGGTACCAACAAAACCCGCACCGTCACCGAAGGTCAGTACCGCACCATTACTTACGTCGGTAAGCATGAAGTGGTGGTTGATGAACCCCTGCATCTGTTTGGCGAAGATACCGCGCCAGCACCGGGTGAAATCGTCCTGGCCGCACTGGGCGGATGCCTGTGCGTGGGCGTGACCGCTGTTGCGACCTGGAAAGGCGTCAAACTGTCGCACCTTGAAGTGCTGCTGGAAGCCGATATCGGTAATACCGCTGCCTGGGGTGCCGGTGGTGCTGATCGTCAGCCGGAAGACATGGGGTTCCAGGAAATCCGGGCGAAATTTATCGTGAAAGGCGATGCCAGCCGCGAAGAACTGGAAGAGATTGTTCAGCGTGCGAATTACTATTCGCCAGTGGGCAACTCAATGCGTAACCCGATTCCTATGACCATCAGTCTGGCTGACGACGAATAAGTCAGCACGGCAGCGGGCCGCAGGCGGCCCGTCTTGTATGACAGAATGCACCGGCGCTTTTGGCCGGTGCTTTTTTTTGCCTGCAGCGCAGGGACTGTCCTGACAGGACCTGACGGACGGGCTGAAAAAATAACCATTTGGTTATATACTAATAATTCGATGGCATAACACTCACCCGGAGCGCGGAGCCCGGCGCCTGTTCCGGCCTGCCTCCGGGTGAAATTGAATGATATGTTGAACCCATAACCGGCCTTGTTAATCTGTTAGCAGGCCTCAGCGGCGGAATGCTTATGTTAACTGAAATCCTGCTCGGTGCCGGTGTTGGTGCGGCACTGGGGCTGACCGGAAGTGGCGGCGTACTGGCCGTGCCGGCTCTTATCCTGGGGCTGGGACTGTCATTACCGGAAGCCGTGCCCGTCTCTCTGATTGCTATTGGTACGGCTTCGGCCACTGGCACCATCGAAGGCTTGCGCAAAGGTCTGGTACGTTACCGGGCCGCGGTCGTCATGGCACTGAGCGGCACTCTGCTGTCACCGCTGGGGATCTGGTTATCCCACGTACTGCCACACGATGTCATGATGATTCTGTTCTGCCTGCTGCTGTTTTATATCGCCCTGCGTATGGCGCGGCAGGCGAAAGGGACTCAGGCCCAGGATGAACTCGACGAAGCCATCGGCGCCAATTGTATGCTGCGTCCGGATACCGGCCGTTTCCGCTGGAATTCCCGCTGTTTCGCGACCCTGACCTCTATTGGAGGTCTGTCCGGCCTGTTCAGTGGCATGCTGGGCGTTGGTGGCGGTTTTCTTATCGTGCCCGGCGTCCGTCAGTTCAGTAATCTGGGTATGCACGGTATTGTCGCCACGTCGCTGGCGGTCATCACACTGATTTCAGCCGGTACCGTCACCGGCACCTTGCTGCATGGGGCTACTATTGCGCCGTCCAGCTGGTGGTTTATCGGCGCGACCATTGCCGGTCTTGTGGTGGCGCGACGTTTCGCACCCCGAATTCCGCCTCACGCCCTGCAGTGGGGATTCGCTATTCTTGCCTGTCTGGTATCGGTATTGCTGTTAGGTAAAACCGTCCTCGCCATGGTCTGATAAAAAAACGTTACCACCATTCCTGCATCGACAAGCTGCACAGACCGGATGGCGTCTATAAAAAAACCGCAGATTAAGCTGCGGTTTTTTTATTCCCTTATCACATCCGGTTATACGGCCTTATCCGGCAGCAAACCGCTGGTCTTACCAGGATTTATACGGCAGGAATTTACCGTTCAGGTTGAGCAGCACGCGATCCCCTTTAGGGTTTTCTTCTTTATCCACTTCCATCGAGAAATCAATGGCGCTCATAATGCCGTCACCGAATTTTTCCTGGATCACTTCTTTCAGCGTTTCACCATACACGCCGACAATTTCGTACAGACGATAAATCAGCGGGTCGGTCGGAACGGCCTGATCCCAGACTTTGGTCGGGAATGCCATCAGAGTGTCTTTCGCCTGTGCCGGCAAACCAAGGAATTCCACCAGTTTGGCCGCCGGCTCTTCTTTCAGACTGTTCATACCCAGGCATACGGACGTCACAAAAACCGGTGACATATTCACCGCAGCGGCAATTGCTTCCCAGCTCAGTGATTTTTCCGCTTTGGTTACCATGATCATTTCGGTCAGTTCAAGTTTGCTTAACATAATAATATCCTCGTTGTGGATCGGTTGGGCCGGCAGGGGAGCTGCACGACCCGATTAAACATCAGTATCAGAAATTAATATCGGCCTGCAGCCACATCTTATCGGTGTCTGTGGCGTAATCGTCGGCGCTGTAACTGGCGTATTTCACCGCCACGGCCAGATTGTCATTCACTTTTTTAGCCACCAGGAAGTCCAGCTCTGTACCATAATCGGTACTGCCTTCATCGGCCGAAAAATCGTGATAGAAAGCCACCAGTTTCATTCCCGCCACTTTGCTAGTGGTCCATGCGGTTAATTATGTAACGATTGCTTTGCCCGCTC